>Ga0247609_10001246_pt1 | contig 31260 bp, 37 predicted proteins | sample 172DNAGHGlowgp2_FD_193487 | JGI IMG/M metagenome (GOLD analysis project Ga0247609, IMG submission 193487) | Sheep rumen microbial communities from Palmerston North, Manawatu-Wanganui, New Zealand - 1728 DNA GHGlow gp2 | ecosystem: Host-associated > Mammals > Digestive system > Stomach > Rumen ... | reverse complement strand
ACAGAGCCGCTTGCTCAAAAGAAACCAAAGAAAAAGAGAAGCAATTATAAGAAGAAGTTAAGTGAAGAAGAATAGAGATTGACTTATTAAACAATAGAAGCCTGATATTTTTATCAGGCTTTTTTTATATTTTTTATAGATTTATATATATTACTAGAAAATTTAAATTTTTTCATGAAACTGAAAAAAATCAAAGTAAAGAATTTCAAGTCAATCTATGATACCTTGACTATCAACTTTGACGATGTGAAAGGCTTGTGGAGAATTACAGGTCCCGTAGGCGCGGGCAAGACAACTATTGGTGAGGCAATCATATTTGGTTTGTTTGGCGAGCTTGCAGATAAGAAACTTGGTGACATTGTATCTTGGGGTGAGAAGAAGGGCCAGATGGAGCTTTGGCTAGAGTCAAAAGGCCATGAGATATACATTCAACGTACTTTTGGCAAGTCCTCTACACTATATGCTGATATAGATGGTGAAGAGCTCTTGTTCACCAATAAGAAAGATGCCCAGAAGCAACTTGAGACAGAGTACTATGATGTGTCCAAGTTGACAGTGCAACTCCTTTGCATCATATCATTCAACAACTTCAAGAGCATATCTTCAATGAATACTGCTGATACTAAGAACTTCTTAGACCAAGTCTTTGGTTTTTACATACTTACAAAGTATGGTGAGGCCTGCAAGCAGTTCAAGAAGGAGAATGCAGTCTTAATCAATGAAGCCAATACTCAAATAGTCAGTATCAACTCTCAAATTGACAAGTTGAACAAATTAGCCCAAGAAGAGCGTATTTCAGGTGAGACACAAAAGGCTAAAAAAGAAGCAGAAAGGTTGAGTGGAGAGCTTAACTCATTGAATACTACACAGTTAAGTGCTATAAAGCCATTCGATGACCGTCTCAGGGAGCTTTCAGCAAAGATGGGTCAGATTACCTCAGAAGGCCAGAGACTGAACAAAGAGATAGAGTTTATAAAGCGAGGTGTATGCCCAACTTGTGGTGCTCCAATAGACCAGTCTCATTTGCCTGAAAAAGAAGCTAAGAAGAAGGAACTGGGCACACAGTGGAAACAGTACAATGAGGAGTCCAAGAAGGTAGAAGGTGAAAAGAACCTGAAGATACAGGAATTCAACACCAAGCGTACTAAGTTGAAGACCGAATATGATGCTGCTTATTCATTGTATAATAAGCTTTACATGCAAGACAAGAGAGATGCAATCGACCAGAAGGCAATAGAGACTCTCAATGAATCACTTTCTGAGAACAAGTCTAAGTACAATGAATACAAGAAGGATGAAGATGAGTGGAATGAGTTGTATAATGTCATCACAGGAGACGTAAAATCGGCGCTCCTGATGAACTTTGTTGAGTTGCTGAATAAATCTATTCAAGAGTATACAACTAAGCTGCATCAGCCCTGGAAGATTGCCTTCGATGACTCCTTCCACTGCAACATAAACATATTTGGAATGCCAGACCCAATACCTACTAGCTCTCTTTCAACCGGCCAGCTAAAGACCGTGGACATGAGCATCATCTTAGGAATCCTCAATGTAATCATGTCAAACATCAACTTCAACATTCTGTTTCTTGATGAGTTGTTCTCGAACATGGATGCCATCTTGCGTGATGACATGTGCCAAGTGCTCAAAGAGAACTTGCAGTCTGAACAGACAATGTTTGTAATATCACATACAGAACTTGATGGAAAATGGTTTGATGGTGGCATCGACATTACGAATGAGCTTCATAATGGCTTTAGAAAGTCTATATTCAAGATAGGATAGAGAAATACATACATCAATACTTGGAAGTGTCTTGATAAAATTATCAGGGCACTTTTATTATTTATATGTATTTTAAAATTATTATTTATCAAATATATCTATCATAGCGTATGGACGGCAAATCAATGCCAGGAGCAAATAATGTCGCATCTGCAAAAACTGTTGGAACAAGTACTAAAGCTGCAGCTGAAGCTATAGCATTTAGCTTCAATACAGCTATCAAATACATTTGTGACAACATAAAGACTGAGGCATTTGCAAAAGGGCTTGATAAGAAAATAGATTCGTTCTGCAAGTCAACACAAAAGTCAATCACTAAGCTCTTTGGTGCTTTCACATTCAGTTCAAAGATGCTGAAGGAGGCAGAGAAGTCTGATAGAGCTGCCTCTATAATACAAGGCTTTACTTCTAAGCTAGCTTCTATACAAGTGCCAAAAGACTTAGACAAGACCATGAAGTCTATAGCTGACTCAGTTAATGCTGCAAAAGCAATTCTAGAGTGCATTGCAGACATTGCTAAGCAGTCCTTGCTAGTATCACTTTTGATTGTCCCAGCTTTACTAGGACTTGTAGAGATGAAGCTGTTCATAAAAGCTATAAGTTGGTTGGCAACCTCTATAAGTAAGATGGAGATAGATGAAGATAAAATCAAGGCCATTCTCAGCATGAGAGATATGATAAAGGCTATAATGCAAATAGCCTTGATTTCTGCTCTGTTTATCTTGATAGCTCCATTTGCTATAGTCGGCTTGTTAGCTATGCTAACTTTCATACTTGCTGTGAAGCTCCTGTCTATGGTCTTGAATTTGATAAAGATAAGTGAAGACAGTATTGACTCAGTTCTTAGCCTTGAAAAGATGGTAAAGGCAATTCTTAAGGTCGCAATGATTTCTGCTCTGTTCATCTTGATAGCCCCATTTGCTATACTTGGTCTAGTCGGCATGATATTGTTTGTTGCTGCCTTAGGACTCATGGGACTATTGCTCAAGATAGTTGCTCCACTCTTCTCAGAAATGAAAGATGAGGTGAAGAAGATTCTCAAGATAGTCACATACTTATTGCTAGCCGCTATGGTAGTATGCTTGTTCCTAATAATAGCTCCATTCTTGTTGAAAGCAATGTTTGTTGCTTTGATGTTTGTGATAGGATTGATTCCACTCGCAATATTCTTGAAGATAGCTGTAGAGATATTTGAGGAAATAAAGTGGGGTGATATGCTCAAGCTCTTAGCGATGATAGCAATAACATTAGTAATTGCCTTCATGCTTGTGATAATTGGAGAGCTTGGCAATGCAACTTCTATCACAGGTATTATTCTATTTGGTATTGCTCTATTGACTTTAACAATAGGTGCAGTAATTGCTACCTTTATGTCAAAGATTGTAGATTATAGTGATATAATCAAGCTCTTAGTTATTGTTGTCTTGATGCTAGCAATATCATTTATGATTGTGATGATAAGTAAGCTAGGTGACCAAATATCTTGGTCTGGTATGGGATGGTTCGGACTAGCCTTGCTTGCTATCATGGGGGTTGTCATCGGACTTGGTGTACTTATGGCTACTGGTTTTGGTGCAGCAGCTCTTGCTCTTGGTTTGGTTGCACTTGCCTTGATTGCAGGCTCAGTAGGTTTGATGCTATTGACAGCTTTGATGGCTGTACAACTTAGTAAGCTTGGGGATAAGATAGATACTAAAGGCATAGATTTAGTTGGTGCAGCACTTAGCAAGCTTACTGAAATGCTTATAGGCATAGGTGCAGCATCATTCTTTGTTCTTCCATTCTTAGCATTGGCTTCAGTAGTAGTTCTTACAATATGTGCTGCAGTAGTTCCAATGCTTTTGATGACAGCTTTGTTAAGTACATTTGATGAAAAAGTTGACTATAGTGCTAAGGCTGATGCTCTATTCGGTGTATTTGACACTGTAATACAAAAAGTTGATAGTTTTGGCATAATTGGATTAGCTAGTGCTATGGTAAAGATGGCTGAGCTTTCTGCAATAGCTCTTGCCTTGTCATTCATGGCAATGACAATTGGAGAAATTGCTAAGCTTAACATACCTATAGATTGGAATGATAAAGGTAAGCCAATAGCATTCAGACAAATGACTGATGCCGACTTTACTATGGCTTGCACTAATGTTGAAAAAGTACTTACTACCGTTGTCAATGCGGCAAGTAATGAGGAAGTGACAAAACTTACTTCTGACGGCTTATATAAGGCAATGTGGAACTTGCAATCACTTAGATACATAGCATGGCAATTGTCATTCATGACAATGACTGTTGCTAATATTGCTAAGCTATCTATTGCAGATGAATGGAATGATGATGGCAAGCCAATCCACTTCAGACAAATGAATGATACTGACTTTGAGTTAGCTACTTCTGGTGCAACAAAGATTATGACCTGCTTAGTGGACATTGTCAAATCGATAAATACTAAAGATTTTGAAGATGCAGCAAGCAGAGCGGAAGACATATTTGATGACATTGAAGAGATTGTAGACCCAATCGGCAAGATAATTGATATGGTTGTGAACTTAGCCTCACTTCAAATCCCAGAAGAGTGGGATGAAGAAGGTAAGATAATAAAGTTCAGACACCTTAATAATGATGACTTTACTAAAGCTTCTACTGGTATTGAAACAATTCTTACTGGATTCTGCGGTGCTATTGAAAAGATTGGTACTAAAGCAATTGAAGATGCCGCAGATAGAGTAGAAGACATATTTGATGATATTCAAGAATGCGTAGACCCAATTGCTGGTATTGTCGACATGGTATTGAATCTTGCTCAAAATGGTAGAATAGCTGACCAATGGGATGAAGAAGGCAAGGCAATCCATTGGAGAGAATTGACAGATACTGACTATACTAATGCTAGTGATAGTGTTGTTACAATCGTAACAAACTTCATGAAGATATTCACTGACCCAAAGATGCTAACCATAGTGAGTGGAAAGGAAGCAATGAAGTCTGTTGCTGAAGTATTTTCTTCTATACAGACTACTATATCTCCTATCAAAGGCATAGTTGAGGTTGTTCAGGCCTTTGCAGGTGGTAGATTCCCAACTAAGTTCAATTCTAAAGGTGAAGGAACCGACTGGGTATCAGTATCAGAGCTTTGTGATAAAAATGGTACTTTGTCAGAGAAAGGTAAGCAAATCCAGAACTCAATAACTAGCTTGATAACACTTACATTTGATGCTATAAAGAATGCTAAACTGACCCAAGAGTCAATAACTGAGAATGCAAACCTTGTTTCACAGTTGGGCAGAGCTACTAAGCCACTTGGCAATATGATTAGCTACTATGACAAGCTTGATGACAAGAAGATGCAGAATGTAAAAGAATTCACTGCTCAGAATATCAAATGGTTAGACAAGGTAAATGCAATTGATGTTGAGAAGGTGAAGACAACAGCTAATCTATTTGAGCAAATGACTGATTTCTCTAAGTCAATTGCTGGTAACTTTGACAAACTTGCTGATTCTATCAATGAAAAGCTTATGACCGTTCTCCAAGAACTTAAAGAGATACTTGAGAAGGCTTCTGATGAGATTAAAGAGCACCATGAAAAGAATCCAGGTGGTTCTGATTATCCAAGTACTTACGGGTATGGTGCTAGTAAAGACAAAGACTTTGCTAAAGCTCCTGGTAAAGATGAGCAGGACAAAGACAAGAAGATTGACTTGTCGGAGACTAACCGTAGGATTGGTGAAGTCACATCGGCTATCAACAAGCTATACAATGAAATTTCAAGCTCATCCAGCTACTTTAGTAGGTAGCCTAGTGGCATAGATATAGAGAGTTCGCCTAGGGCTGCTAGAGACCGTCAGGCGAACTTTTTTATTCTTCTTAATAAAATCATCATCACAAGATAAAAGTCTCCCAGGCGGCTTAAAACCCCTTTGTAACTTTGTTAAATAATCTCTAATATTTTTTAGATTCTTATAAAAATTTTTTGTATAAGTGAATATATATAATTATATAAAAATTAAATATTTAATAAAGTATGATAACAATAGCTCTATTGTTTGCAATCCTCTTAGTGATAGAGGCAATTGCTTTTGTTGTGTTTGAAATTTGCTTCCCATTTATTCTAATATGGTTAGTTATTAAAAAAATCAAAGAGTACTGTAATGAAAGCCCAGAAGAGAAAAGCTATAAAGGTAAAAGTAAGTAAGACTGACTTAGAGAACTTTCAAACCTTTGAGATTGACCCATTTTATCGGGAGCTCTATGAAGAAAAACTAAATAAAAAGAAAAAGCGCAGATGAAAGACACTATTCTAATTTCCGATACACACTTTGGTGTACGCAACAACTCAATGGCTTGGTTCAACAGTCAAATGAGCTTCTTCTATGACCAACTTATTCCATTTATGAAAGAGAAGAAGCCCGAACGCTTGATTCACCTTGGTGATGTCTTTGACAGTCGTTCCACTTTGAATGTGGCAATAGCTCATAAAGTATATCAGCTCTTCAAAGAGCTTAAGAAGATTTGTCCTGTGTACATAATTGCTGGCAACCATGACTACTATTCGCCAGATTCAGATGAGATTTGTAGTATTAGATTAATACTTAAAGACTTAGAAGATGAAAACTTGAAAATCATTGATAAAGAGGTTGAGTATGTTGAAGATGCTGCACTCATTCCTTGGTACAAGTGGAATAAAGAAGACCTTTCTGAGATTTCAGGTGCCAAGTACTGGTTTGCACACACTGACTTAGAGCATATCGAACCAGAGATATTGCCACTTTTAGGCAAGGTAAAGGTATATTCAGGCCATATTCACACACCAAATAGAATAAGTGACAAACTTCATATCTTAGGTAGTTGCTTCTCAGTAGACTTCAATGATGCTAATGCGGGTAGGAACTTCTATGAATTCCAAGAAGGTGTTCCTAAGATATTCCCTAACATAAAGTCTATAAAGTTCTGGAGACTGTATGACAAAGACATAAAGACCTTGAACGAGAGCACCCACTACAGAGCTCAAGACTACTTTGAGATTTATGTGTCAAAGGAGTTGATACAGTACGAAGAGAATCAAGAGACTATAAAGGAGTTCCAAACAAACCATCGCAACACAACTATTATAGTAGTTTCTGAAGAGATTGAAAGGAATGCAGAGATTAATACTACAAAGTCTATAACAGAAATATGCCAGGAGATGGTACCAGAGCACTTGCAAGGAAAGTTTTTAAAAGTTATCGGTTCACTTTAGCATATATATAAACACTTTTATGGGGTCTTATTATAAAAAGATACTAATAAAGAATTCTTATAAATATTCTATATAAACACTTTTATGGGGTCTTATTATAAAAAGATACTAATAAAGAATTCTTATAAATATTCTATATAAACACTTTTATGGGGTCTTATTATAAAAAGATACTAATAAAGAATTCTTATAAATATTCTATATAAACACTTTTATGGAGTCTTATTATTATTTATAAAATAGAAGAATTATTTAATGATACTTCATAAAGTTCTTGAGAAGAAAGGAATTGTGTCCTCTAAAAATATTTCAGAGGACATTTTTGACCTTCAACAACAGACTTTTATAATACCTAGAATGTTCTCTTATAAGGTAGTAGAAGTCTCTAAAGGTATGATAGGTCGACCTGATTTGTTGTCTATGTATTGCTACCAAAATGACATATATGCAGATATTCTCTGCAAGCTCAATGGCATATCTAATCCATTTGAGCTCAATGAGGGTATGCTCGTGATTGTGCCGGACATTGCCGACTTAGACAAATTCATGTATACTGAAACACCACTAGAATCGGCCGGTACTAGCGAAGATAATGGGCCTAAGCCAAAGTCCAAGAAAGAGAAACGTAAGGCTAATGATGCCATTGTCGGTGATGCAAGATTCAAGATTGACTCTAATAATAAAATTATCATTTATTAGTGTATGGCTGACATGCTTGTAAAGTTTGACCCTGAGATTGAGTTCGAGCCTATAGTAGATGTTCTATATGCTCCACCGGCTGATGTAGAAGGGAACCCTGATGAGAATATGAAGAACAATGAGATAGACCAGACTAAAGTCACTGGTGTGGTTGCTCCTCTCATCAAAGTGAACAATTTGCTCATCAGTTGGGACTCTGTAAAGTCATTTGAGCTTGGAACCCTTAAAGGAATACCTTACTTGAACTTTGTCGCAACAGACTTTATGAATATATCTAAGACTTTTGACCAACCTGGAAGTGACAACATAGTTCGTCTCCAAATACTGCCTCAATTTGAGAATGCCTATAAGAAGATAAATATGAACTTCTACATTACAGATTTCAGCACACCAGAAGATGAACTCTTATCACTCTCATGCATATATATGGCTCCAAACTTATGGAATAGTGAGCTAAAGTCTTGGGGCAAGATAAGCACTTACAAGTTCTATGAAGATATTGCACACTACTGCAAGCTTGGATTGGTCTCAAACATATCTGAGACTAAAGATGAGCGATACATCTATGCTCCAAATGCAACTATAAAGGACATGATTCCAAAAGTTGTAGCAGAGGGTGGGGCTGAGACGGTCATTCTAGATGCTTGGATTGATTGGTGGAACAATATAGTTCTTTGTGACATGTATGACCGTTGGAATACCATAGAAGACGATATAAAGTATTGGACGGGCATGCGTCAGCTTAACATTGAGCCTAATGGTGCTCAAGAAGCTGAAGAGATTGATAGAATGATTACTAATGCCTTTCCATACAAGCTACGTGAGACTTATACAAAGGAATATAAGATAGTAAATAATACTGCAAAGAATGCTAAAGCCGGCACTGATAAAGTAATCACTATATATAATTATGATGAACTTACTTCAGATGACCTACTCATTGAAGATGGAGATACCAAAAATGATATATTCAAGAAGTTCATATATGGTGGTGAGTACATCGGTGAGTTTAACTATATAAAGCAGGCATTTTGCAACTTTGCCTATTTGCAAAAGATTAATTCTCAAATGATTAAGGTCTCACTTGATACACCATGCCTATCACTTATGAAAGGTGAGAAGGTGAACTTTATGTGGTTCGACATAAATAATTTTCAAACTGCGCCACTCAACGAAGTATCTGAAGAAGTTGATACAAATATACAAACACCTCCTGAAAATGAGGCAGTCCAAGATGAGTTTACTCTTAATAAGCAAGTATCTGGACAGTATCTTATTGTAGATGAAACACTTAAGTTTGAGAATATAAATGGTGGTCCAAATTGGAAGCTTGAATTGCTCTTGTCAAGACCGGCTGACCAGATTTTCAACTATTCTGAAGTTCTCAAGTCATTGAATGGAGAACAATCCTAAATACTGTTTGCTAAGTTTCTAGCACTATTTAATGCTCGAAGTCTTGCAATCTCTTCTGGATTATAGTGGTCTTCACTAAGGTATGAATTATTACTTAACATAGGTGCTCTGTGTACAGTATCATCAAGCTGATAAGGAACTAGTCTCTTATTAGGACTACTTGCTTTTCCTATTGACTCATTTGTAATTTTAGCATCTTCACCACTAATATTTTCTGATGAGATAGTAGTACTAGATAATGCAGGTTGTTGAGAGTCACCCTTCAAAGACCCAATAAGTCCTTTCACATTTCCAACAGCACCAAATATGTCACCTTGTCTGATGTCGCCAGCAAGCCCCATAAGACCTCCTAGCCCATACTCACCAAGATTTCCCATTGTTATATGGCTTATCTCTCGTCTTACATCACTAGAAGCAGCACCTATAACTTCATCAATAGCATTTAAAAGAATCCCATTATTTTCTTTAAAGTATCTTTCTTCATATACTGGGTTTTTGCCTATAGTGCCTCTTTTTATATTATCTATAATACTACTATTAGAATTGCTTCGTGGCTGGTATACGTCTTTATACATATCTCTTTCTACGAAGTCACCTATTGTGCGCATCATGAACTCATTGTAGCGGGCTTCATAGATGTCATCACACTCAATTGTTATAGCATACTCTGTCTTGAAAGGCTCATTGTTTGCTACGGCACCAAAGCCTGTTGCACCTGAATTATAGCCTATCTCACAATTCTGAAGCTCGATATACTTGCAGCTAGTATAGTAGTTCTCTTTATCTTGTGGCATTCTAAGAGTATCAATGTCAACAGATAGCTTTGCTGAAGTTCCATTGTCGTATGGTCCATCTTCAGGGGCCTTGTTAAAGCTGTATGTCTGGAGATAATTCTTAGTGCCAAGCTTCATGTCATCAGACATAAGTTGTCTTACAGGCCTATTGAAGATATAGATGCCCATGTCAAACTTTCTCATGTTTGCCGGGAGTATTTCTTTCTTTTGTATATAAGAGAATGCTATGTCTTTGTAGAGGTCTAGCAAAGTGCCTATTCTCATATCATAAGAGTCTTCGAGGCACTTTATTGTAATAGATTTACGTTTATCTTCAAGCTTTACAGTACCATCTACATACATCTTTCTTTCCATTGCAGTGGCCAATCCATCAATGCTTTGGAAGTACCAAGGCTTATTTGTAGATATGTCCGACAATAGATATATAAATGACTTTAGCTTTTCTGCACGTTCCTCTTCAGCATTTAGTCTTAGGTAGTAGTAAGCTGAGTTAGCATTCATTGGTGCTTCTATCTTAGAGCTTGCATGGTCTACTTTATACTTTTTGTTCTCTATTATATTGTCGACTTCAGTAAAGTTGCAACCAAGTAGACCATTTTGAATGCGCCCATTGTCATTTCCTCTGCCAAAGTAAAAGAATATCTTAAAATAGAATGCACCAGGCTCATCAAACTCATCTTCAGGTATGCCGTGTTTGAAATTCCAAAGGTTATTTGAAATATGGTTATAGCGAAGTGGGTTCACTGGTATGTTGCTATTGTTGTTACTACTATTTGTTGAAAAATTAAATGCCATAGTATTTATTCTACCTTAGTTTTTATCACTTTCAGATTTAACTGTAGTCTTAGGGTTAGAACCTTGGTCCTGTTCCATAGCGGCATGGAGCAATCTTCTCATATCACTATCAACACCAAAGAATAACAAGCTCCAATTGAGCTTTTTACTATTTTCTGGTTTGTCAGGTCTTACATTAGCCTGTGTATTAGAAGCAGTGTCAGATACTGCTGGTGAACCATCAGCTTTGTTATCAGAGCCTTGTATAGCTGCCCCGGCTCTTTTAGAGTTTTCAGCTCTATTAGTAGTTCCTGCTGTCTTTGTATAATCAGTAGTATGGTCATTGCTGAAATTTTTACCAACTTGCTTACTACCTTCATAAATTGTGCCAACACCTTCCGAGTATGGTGTATATATTCTGTTATCACCCCAAGTGTACAGCTCTTCAATCTCAGCAATATCTCTTGATTTGCCAGGTTTTAGCTTTACTGTAACTTTCAGGCCAGTTGGGAAGTCATCAAGACCAAGTGGACCATAGTGCTGTATTTCACAGCTATCCATAATCAAGTTACCAATAGTCATTATAGGGTTCTTAGGATTGCCAACAGTCAAATGCCAGAATCCAGTAGGCTCTGGGGTCAATAGAGAACTTGCAGCAGCTTTTTGAGGACGTCCAAGTTTGTTAAGCATAGCACCACCAAACATACTTGCTAAGTTTCCTAATACACCTTTCAAGGCACCCATCACAGAGCCATCTGAGTTGTTTGTTTGGTATTGCTTTGTGATTGATGAGCACGTGTCCATCAAAGCATCAGTAACACCAGAGAAGGTCATAGGGTATTTGCCGGTACCAAGCTTCCAAATAGGCAAATTTGTCCAAGCCTTGTTTTGACCAGCACCCATACCTCTACGACCACCACCCCACCAAGTACCAGTTGCATAGCATACTGCAAGCACATTGCCAAGTAAATCAAGCATAGCGGACTTGCCATTTATGCCATCGTAAGAGCGCAACTCATAGTCAAATGTAAGACTTATTTCATGATTGTATACTAAACCTTCTTCACCACGTATATGTGTTTTCTTTACAACGTCTACTGGACCATATACTCTATTTTCATCTGTATGGGATAAATTCTTTTCATAAGGTGGGCTTGCTAAGTCTCCGCCAAAAAATGGAATATAGCCTGAAACACTTGTACCATGAGTTCCAGCTAATACATTAGAAGCATATTCTCCTGACAAGCAGTTCATAAGAGCATTAAGAGAACCTTTACCTTCACCTTCACTAGATACTGGTTCCATCTTAGCGGTCTTTTCTTGAAATGGCATCTTTACATTGTATTTCAAGATATTCTCCATTTCATTTCCAGGTGTACCCATCCAAGTGACCATCATACCGACACAAGGTGAGTGCTCCTGAAGCTCTTTAGCATCTTTGCTATCTGGGTTCATAAGCATTATGTAGTCACTACAAGGAAAATTAAATCTTCTAAGTGTCAATAGATAGTTGTTTGACATCTTTCCTAAGTGCTTGCAGTACATGAAGTCTGAATACTTGTATCTAGCAAAAGCAAGTTGGCTATTTGGTATCTTAGACTCTTCTACAAGAGCTTTTATAGAGCAGTCATTACGCTGGCGCATCTTCTCACGTATCTCTGGTTCATCTAGCAATGGGGCATTGTTTATCTCTCTTACAAATGGATTTTCCCAAATGCCATGAGTATTGTTAAACAAAGCCTTAGTAGCTACTTCACCGGCAATTCCAGGAATACTTCCTTCACTTAAGTCAACATCTCCTTGATTTGATATAAACCATTTTGCAATACCTCGTCCACTCTGATTCTTGTCCGGAATCCATTTCCTCTGTGGTTTTCCATCGGGTCCTTTTACGGTCTGCTCAGAGCCCTTCTCCCATGGCATGATACGCATAGCAAAGTCACCCCAGTTACGGTAAGTATTGAATTCCACCATCATAGAACTACTTAGCAAGTAGTCCCTATTGTTGTTGAAGGAATTTTCCGTCATAGATGACTCTAAGAAGGTGTTGACGGTCTTATTTTCGAATGTACTATTTCTCATATTCAAAAAGTTATATATTTATAATAACACTCAAAAATTAAATTATTATAATACATATAAAAAGAAAAAATATATCTTTTTTGCAATTATTATATAACTATAAAAATAAAAAGTAATTTCATGGCAACAATACACGAAGTGTTAGCAGAAATACAAGACTTGACTAATCAAAATTTAAAGATACTTGAAGCCCTCAATGACTCATTCTACACATCAAGAGAGCACGTTTCGGTAGAGATTAACAACAATACTTACACTTTGCCTTCTTTCTTAGCTTTAGAGAACAAAGTGAACACTCTATCTGACAACTTCTACAACTTGGTAAATGCTCCAAAGACTGGTGAAGCAGCTTTTGTATTCGATGGGGCTACTCAAAGAATCCAAATGAAGGGCTTTAGCAACACCCCTTTGCCACTTAACGTAAGCGCTGAAGACGGCAAGTTCTACGTTGAGAAGAATGATGTACTAAAGGACTTCTTGACACCTTTGCCATATATAAAGTGGAATATAACTGAACTCCCAATTGACATAAAGCATGTGAATGTCAGAAAAGTCATACCAAAGAATTCAGGACTTAGGAACTTAATCTCTAACTTAGTAGACCCAACCTATGGCAATGTGTACAAGACTTTGGTCAACTATGTTGAAGATGAAGACTATGTAATGTATGACACTGTAATGGATGTTCCAATAATTGATGGGATTGCGGATGGCACTTATACTATTGCTGAGGTATCAGACAAGATTATTGACCAGAACTTGGAAGAGTACTATACAATCCGCTTCAATGAGGACTTGACATATAAGATTAAGAATGGTACTATACAGAAAGACTTTAAGCTTGGTGATGTGCTAGTTACGTATGATGACAAGTCAAGCTTTGAGATAATTGGTCTTTCAAAGGAGAGAAGAACAGTTGAAGTAAAGGTAAAAGGTGGTGCTTACTATGACCTTACCGTTTGGGATGTGGCAGACTTAGATAGTTCTAAGATGAGAATTCTCCAGCAGCAAGAAGAGGTCACAGACCATTACTTGAAGGTACCTTTAGAAGAAGATGACTATGTATGCATATTCTTAGCACCTATAAATGAGCTCAACATACAAGCTCCTTGGTCTAAGGCACTTAGAGTTGACACTAGCAACCTTGTTGGTGAATTCAATGACAACAACTACAAGTACCAAGACTTCTATAAGCTATTTGTAAACAACATTGGTGACACTCTGTTGGAGGTGTCTTCAATGATGAGCAACTATATTAATAACTACACTAATGCAGAGTATACATCATTAGTGAACATGACACCAGCGCTCGACCCAAATTGCTTTAAGATTATTGAAATAAATACCCATATAGCTAACTCTGAACCAGTTGCTAAGATACGTAAGCTGTACCAACAAATTAGTGATACAAAGCAGAAGGTATCAGCTCAGGTTGCTAAGATTTCATCATTGAATGAACAGATGGCTTCTACAACTTATGCTACCAACAGTGCTGTTTCTAATATGATTAACAACAACTTAGCAGCTGCTAACAGAGAATTGACCAACTTGAGAAATACTGAGTGTGCTTTGCAACTAGAACTAAGTTCTACGGCAAACTCTTCTGACACACCTATTCAGAATGCTAAGTACCATATTAGAGGCTACTATGACTATGAGTCTTTCCAAGACAGTAACAATACACCAGAAATTGTCAAAATAGAAGTTCAATACAGATACCGTTCAAGTGGCCAGTATACTGACCGTTCTCTCATACTTAATGATGGCAAGTTTATCTACTCTGAATGGAAGAGCATGGAATCTCCTTATAGAAAGAAGATTGGCTACCATGATGGTGTGATGATGCGATATGAGTGGAGTCCAAACAATGACATGAATGATGAGCCTTCATTCAACCAAATAGATATTCCAATCAAGCAAGGTGAATATGTTGAAATGAAGATTAGAGTACTCTATGACTTAGGACGCCCATTTGTAGAAGTTTGGTCTAATTGGTCAGATGTTCTTGATTACACTTTCCCGGCAGACTTTGTATTCCAAAAAGATGTTGCAACAATCATTCAAGAGAACATGCAAGAGAACTTCAAGAACCAGATTACTAACACATTAGACTCTAATGGTATAACTAGACATGTTAGTAACCAAGTCCCTTCTGACGGTTCTGGTATAACATACTTCCACCAGCCTGACAACATCGCATCTGGCTTCAGAACTGAATCTGATAACAAGATTATATCACTTCGTGACAAGCTATTTGAGATGACCAACAAGATAGCTGAGCTTGATGCTCTTGTAAATGGCATTGAAAGCCCACTTACAGTGACTATACAGAATGGCCAAAGCGAAATTGAGGTGTTCTCTTCAAGTGACAACTCTATCATTGTGCCGAGCTACAATGCTAATGAGAACTATCTTAACGATGCTGGTACCTCAAAATATAGACTTGCTCAGTTCATCATAAAGATTGCAAACACTTCTAAGTACCCTGTAAGACTATACTCATTGTTCCGTGGTCCTGCTGCAACAGACTTGCTACCAACCACTAGGGGACTTGGTGAGGTAAGTGACTACTTGAGTGTAGATTCGAATAATACCGCTATAACCCCATTCATTTGGGTCAACTCAGGAGGTAGTTCTAGTACCAGTGGAGAACCAAGCATTCAAAAGATGAATCAAATTGTTTATTTCAGAATTCTTGATGCTTATGATGGCATAACAACATTCTATAGTGCAGATGCTCCTCAAGCTACAACAATAAGAGGTAACAAAATATATAACTATAACACATTTATAAATGGTACTTATACAATTGGTGCTAATGGTAGTATGAAATACATGAAGTACGATGACAATGACCCAGTTGATGATATTGGTGCATTCTGCTATCCTATAGTAAACACTATAAATGACATATCAATACCTGTAACTGATTCACATGTCAACTTCTTCAGACTTGACATTGGCGAAAGCATCATGATTCCTATTAACTTTGAGTATTACTTGAAGTCAACCGATGGCAGTAATTCAATCCAAAAGACTATTTCATTCGACATCAAGCATTCACTCTACCAACCAGCTGAGAACTACAAAGTGACATTCAAAGCTAACTATGGTCTAGTAGCAAGAGAGATTCTTCAAAATGCTATAACTGAGAATACTCTTGCTGCAAGTGCTGAGTACCATTCAGTTACACGATAAAAAATAGGCATTAGATGAGTAACGAAGTTGAAATAAGACATAAGATACAGAAAGGTGAGATTGACATAAACAATCAAGAGCCTTTCTTTAAGAACATGATAAAAGCACTTGTGCTTAAGCTTAATAGGGACTTCACCTGTCGTGGCATTTCTATACCGCATTATATGCTCAATACGGGTGATGACATCATGTACTTGGAGAACAAAGGCCAAGACCAATCAATAGAGCCGTACGAAGTTTCTAATGAGAACTTTGTATATACGACTGTCCCAAGATGCATGATTAGTCTTGGAGGACTTGACTTCTTGGGTGACCAATTGACTTCTCCTTACTCTCAAGGTCAATTCCAATATAAAGACCAAGACCACTTGATTGAGTTCACAGCTGAATTCAGAAGAATGCCATTCAAGTTGTCTGTTGAACTCAAATATTGCTTTGACACCATGACTGATGTGTTTGAATACATTCAAGAAGTATTTTCAAGGGCTTTGACTGTCCAGACCTTCCAATTCCAATATCTTGGACAGGCAATAACTTGCTCTTACCAAGTGCCTACAACCTACAGTACAGAAGTCAATATGACTTTTGATGGCTACACTACAGATTCAAAGACTAGAAATGTCAGTCTATCGATTGAGATTGAAGGCAACTTCCCATACTTCCATCCTAAGACAGCGGCTGAAAAGAATAATAGTATTTCTGTATATGCAAATACATTAAAAATAAATAAAGATAATTCTACATTACTTGAAGATACTCAAAGATGGCTTGACACAGCAGATATTGACAAGCTTAAAATACTTTATAGAGAGGGTATTCCTTTAGAAAATGTTTTAGAGCCAGAATTGTATCAAAAAGTTATTGAAGATGAGCCTGTTCCAGAACCTCAATTGCCAGAAGCAGACTTTATTGCTGAAGTATATGGAAAGATTGTCATATTGTATAATAAGTCAAAGAACTATGTGGACTGTACTTGGAATATTCCAAATACACTTTCAGAAGACATATATTTCTTAACTCCAGATAAGATTAAGGTGGAATTTAGAAGTGAAGGAAGATTTACTATAAGACTTACTGCTAAGAAGCCTGGGTATGAATCTAGCATCTGTGAAAAAGAAGTTGTAATAGTTTAATAGTTTAATAGTTTAATAGTTTAATAGTTTAAAATAGAAAAAATATGATATTAGGGATATGAACGAGCAGATTTTAATCAATTACACCGAGACGGAAGATTCTTTCCTTCTTGCTATCATCAATGGAGATAAGTCAAAAGTTTACAACGAAGAAACTGAAGAAGCGTTGGCAATCGTTGAACAGATTAAAAATATAATTGAGTAGGTTATGGCAGTTGTTTGGGCAAAACAAGCAGGTACTTGGACAGATGACACGTTGTGGGCATTTTGGAATGAAGATACCCAGCAAGTTGAGGATTATGGACAAAAACCACAAATAGGTGATATTGTCTATTGCAACGGTTATGTTGTTCAATTCACAGGTACTATTAATATTGGTAACGGTACATTTACAAATAGTGAAAATCCTTACACAAATAGGAGTGGTGGATATTTTAACTATTCGGCAAACCCAGGAATAAATATTATAGGTAATTGTGAGCAACGAGGGGTGGGACATTTATTTAGAATAGCCATTGGCAATAGTAGTTCACAATTAAACATTACTGGTAACATATATAACGAAGATGCAGAAACTTTTGCAATATATCCTACGTGGAATATTACAACAACGATAAATGGCTCTTTGACTATTGGTAATACTGCACCTGTTGTTTACTTAAATGGTCACGCAAGTAATAGAATCACAATAAACTGCTCATCATTGACGCTTTATGGAAATGCAACGGAAATCGTTCACTCTAATGTCACTACATCCTTTGCATTTGTTAGAATAGTAACGGCTACAGCATCATTGCCAATATCACCAATAAATGTGACTGTTACTACATTTGAAATGATTGGTAGCATATTACTTATCAATAATATAACATTTACAACTGCAACTATAACAGGTGACATTATTGCAAACGGATATGTATTAGCAGGAACGACCTTAAATATCAATGGGTCAATCACTTACAAATCAACTAACAATACGATGGGTGTGAGATTTGCCAACTTGAACATCCAGAATCCAGACACATTCACTTGGAAGGACATTACAGAACCGCGCACAAATCCCTTTATAATCCTAACCGATGCCGAGATGAACAATCGTCAGCAATATCCACCAGAAGATGAAGTTAAAGAAGGCACTGAATATGTTTGGGGCGAGAAAGTCGGTACTTATCAGCAGCCGCCTGAAAGTGTTGTTTTGAAGGACTATGTCTATGACAATGGTGAAAGAACTGGTACACTGGAAAATGAAGTGACTGTCAATGTAGGCTGCACAAATCCTCAAGATGTTCGTAAAGATATTCCTTTAGCAAATATGGGTATAGTCGGCACAATGGTCATTCCATCACCGGAAAATGTCTTAGAAGGCACTATTTATGACAATGGTACTGAAGGAACTCTTGAGTCTCAGTCAACTGCTGATTATCCCGCTGAAGACAAAGTGCTTATTGGAACTTCTTATGACCACGACAACATGACAGGTACTCTTGAGCCTGGAGGAGACAATCCTCAAGAGTCTGATGTAAGATTTGGAGTGCCTTACAATCACAATCTGAATACTGGAAAGGCACACATACCATCTTCACAAGATGTTCGCAAGAATGTTCCAATTGAAGATACAGTTGGACAGATAGTTATTCCTAGAACATCGGAGGTGAAGAAAGATGTAGAGTTTGATATAGACTCTGTAGGAACTATGGAATCTGTAATAGAAACAAATAATACAATAAACGTCTATAGAAAGAGATAAATTTTATTATATTATATAAATAAATATTATAGATTTATGGAACTAGGGAAGGGTGATTTGAGACCAGCTAAAGTGTTGAAAGTCGTTGACAACATAGGCACCATAAAGGTGTCTTCTCCTGGCATATTCACTGACCAGGACGACCCAGAGTTGTTGCCTCCGGTATTTCCATTGTTCTCAATTGGGTCAAATACATTCTCAACACCTAATGAGGGTGACTCAGTTTGGCTTCTAAGCTTCAGAGACAATGCCCAGGAACTGTTCTACTTCAGAATGGTAGACCACAAGTCATACACTAAGAATATGGGAGGCATTGATGATGGCAAAGATATTGAGTGTGTTGTAAGAAAAGAGAATGACAATGGCTGGGGTGAGCTCTATCTAGACACTGGTGAAGGTTGGGTGATTGCTAATGGAGACTGCAAGGCCGTAATAGACAATTCTGGAAATGTCAACTTGATAGGCAGTGCAGTAAAGCTTGGCAGTGACAATGCTAATGACCCAGCTTGCAAATACAATGAGCTGCAAAATGCTATGAATACTCTTTGCAGAATACTTAGTGGCATTGGTTCAGGTCTTACACAGGTAGCTCCACAAGTGAATGCCCTCATAGCACCACAAATTCAAATACTGCAAAGCCAAGTTAAAAAGATAAAATCTGAAAAAGTATATATAGAGAGATGAGTGAGAGTACAGAAGAAAAAGTACCATTAAAAGTACAGTATGGACTTAAGACCTTAGAAGAAGATGCTATAAATCGTCTTTTGACTACCGAGAAAGTTGGTGTAAATGAACTATCTAGAATTGATAGAAAATGGAAGTACAATAAGACTGACAATTTTGCTAACCCAGCTTCTCCTATGTCATTGTCTGAGTTTCAGTCAAAGTCCAATAGCAATGAGAAGAAGTATGTGAACATGCTTCAGGAATGCTATATGTCTGCTTATCTTCGTTCTAAATACTATAAAGAATCAATATTAAATACTTATGGTGAAACACTAGGTGATGTTAGCAATTGGACTAAGGTACCAACTCTTGATGATTTCTATAGACTTAATGCAAAGAAGCCATATAGTACAGACGGACAAACAATAACTGAGCAAGGCAAGGTAGCACTTGAGAACCTTTATAAGCAATACTTGCAAGATGTTTGGCCAAGCTACTGGAGATGTGAGATATATGATAACTTAGATGAAGTTGATAAAGACAGTATAGATTACACTAGACTTTGTGAATATACTGCTTCTGAATTCTCTAGAGACATAGCAAATGGAGCAGCAGGAGAGGATATGACTGAAGAAGAGCTCAAGAAGATGGTCTCTGAAGTCAATATTCCTACAAGCCTTTCTCTTGATGCAATTGCAGACATGATTGACCAGATAAATGAGATGCTTGGAACAAATACCCTCAAGGCCACTTTAAAGGCATTTATAGACCAACAAATGAATAACATAGTAGTTAACTTGGTATGGAACACTTTGGGCGCCCAGATAAGCCCCTACGACCCTGAAACAAATCCAGATGGTACTGACTACAAGAGCATGTCAAAGGCTGAGTTTGAATCATTTAAGGAAGGCCTAAAAGAAACTATAAAAAAGCAGGTTGAGACTATTAGAAAGGAAGTAGAAGAAAAAGTGAAAGAGATGTATAAGACTGCTTCTGGTGTATGGGACAATGTTGTCGCTATTCCAAAGTCTTTGACTATGATGATTACAGCAGCTTCTATACCCCAAGTCATTCCAACTACTGGTGGTATACCAAATATTGCTAGAATACTTTTAGACATCATGAACATTGTTGACCAAGTGCTTGCTCTTATCCCACCAATAATTGAAGGCTTGGCTGAGATACTTAAGTTCTTGAAGATGTTGATGATAGACCCAAAAGATTTACCTTTAATTGGTACTATAATTGGTTTGATTCGTAAGTTAAAAGAATCTTGTGGGGCAGCTAAAGAAAAGAATGCACAGAATCTTCAAAGTGCAGAGAACCAAATCACTAAAGATGAAAGTAAGCTTGAGACTCTTATGAAAAAGTATGAGCGCACTGATGATGAAGAGAAAAAGGCTGAACTCAAGGAACAAATAGATGCACTTACAGAACAGATAGCTTCAAGCAAGAAAGCCATTCAAGACTACAAGAGCCGAGTAGAGAGTGATGCAAAGGGAGAATATGAGACAACACAGCAATTGACTGGCTCTCTCAATCTTGTTACAGATACAGTCAATTCCCTTTTGAATATGGCTGATTCAATAAGCTCACTTAGTAATGTTGATATTAAAGAAGAAATACGAATTCCTAGGTCCGACACTATAATTGCACTTGAAAGACAAGATACTACTGTTACACCATACTGTGGTAGAGTTTTCCAAAGACTTTAAATATAAAATATAGATATATGATAACATTCAACTATTTAGCAGAAAAGAATCCGGAAGGAAAATTAGCAAAGTTCTATTATAAGTACGAAGAGTTAAATTGGTTTTTGAAGGTCCTTTGGCATATCATATTTGTGAACTGGATTCCAATGGTACTGTCAGTAGCTAATCTGTTAGGTGCTGGCATTGCATGGAACTTCATAGAGTGCCCAGGCTGGTTTTGGAGCGCACTTGGAATAGTTGCTGTAGTATTCATCCCATGGGTAACAATTGGCTTTATAAATAGTATTAAAGAGCTAAAATGAAGAACTTGAAAGACACTATATTAGAGAAGCTGAAAGTAGACGACATTGTTCTTGATAAAAAGTTTCCAATAGATGGCCCCATTGAAAATATGAAGGACTTTCTTGACCATCATGGATTTAAAGATATCACTGAGTCAAGAGGTCTTAAAGAAGCCTTCAATAGAAAAAAGACTGCAGGATATATAACAGATATCCGCCCAAATAGAATATGGTTTGGAGACACTACAAAGGGGAATATTAGTGATGATAACAGATTTTTCTATTATGAAGAGAAACATAAATATTATGGCATATATAGTGATGGTGGTGTAAAAGACATCACTAAAGAATTATTCTTAGAAGAGCTAAAGAAACGTTTTGGTTGGGAATGAAGAACTTGAAAGATGTGTTAGAGAAGCTGAAAGTAGATGATATAACTTTTGATGTGTTTCCTATAGATGGAAAGATAAAAGATATTGTTAAATTCTTAGAAGAAGAAGGATTTAAAGAAATATTTTGTAAAGATGATGTAGTTGATGAGTTTAACAAATGTAAATGTAAATGCTTTTATCGAACACTTAATATAATTAGGTTTGCTGATACATCTAAGGAAGAGACTTCAGCAAAGAATCCAATATTTTATATATTCTTCCTCAGTACTCCTATATATTCAGTTTTTTATAGAGGAAGTAATTATAAAATTATAGATATGGTTGAATCTGACAAAAAGGAATTCTTAGAAAAGCTAAATAAACGTTTTGGATGGAAATGAAAAACCTAGTAGATATATTAGAGAAACTAGACATCAATAATGTACGCATAGCTAAAAAGTTTCCTATTAAAGGGAGTATTAAAGATGTAATAGAGTTCCTCCAAGATAATGGGTTTACTGAAATGGAGCATTTTAGACACCCATCGAGAACTAAGATTGACTTTGATGATAGAAGAGCTAAGACATATCTGAGAAGTGGTGAAGACTCATTGTACTTTGCGGACACATCAAAGAAACGTATTTCAAAAGAAAATCCAATAGTCTTTTTTGGTGGACGTACTAGAAACTTTGCATATAGTGATGGTGAGGTATACCACTACTTTGCAGACAATGAAGTTGATAAGGCCTTAGAGCTAGTGAATAGTATATTTGGTTGGTAATGAAAAATTTAGTAGATATAATATTAGAGAAGCTGTCGATAGACAGCATAACATTTGAAAAGTTTCCAATAGATAGAGATATTAATTATATCATTTGGTTTCTAAAACATAATGGCTTTATAGAAATTCCATACGAGAATGGTGATATATGGGGCTCAGTTCATAGAAAATTTGACAGAAACAAAGGAAAAAAAGTATTTGAATATTGGCCTCAAGTGAAAGTATTAAGATTTGCAAATATGAAAAAAGATATAAGCGAGAAAAATCCAATATTTATAATTAATAGTGATGGATATTCCCATTCTTTTGCTATAGAGCCTGAATTAAATTCTTCTGTCCTAATAGAAATTAAGAAAGAAAAATTTTTAAGCCTTTTAAATAAAATATTTAGGTGGGAATGAAAAATTTAGTAGATATAATGAAATTTGTATCGAAAGATACAATATACGAGAAGCTAGACATCAATAAAGTAAGTTTGAATGAAGACCTTGAATTTCCTATTGATGGTAAACCATCTGATGTATTTTTATGGCTAAAAAAGAATAAGTTTAAACAATTTGATTGTAATGACGAACATATTAAAACACAGTTTAACAATAAGAATGCGCGTTGTTTCGCTACTCAACAACGGAAAAGTTTAACATATAGTAATCAACAAACAGTCTTTATTTGGTTTGCAGATACTTCAAAGAAAAAGATTTCTGAAGACAATCCAATATTCTTATATAAAATAGATGGTAAACTAATAACTTATTACTTTATATGGAAAGAAATGCTGAATCCAAAAGTAGGTGCTTTTGAATTTACAGAAAAGATAAATGAAACTTTAAAATAAAATAATTGAGTATTTTAAAAAATAAATAATAATTATGAAAAATATTATAGATATATACGAGAAACTTAACATTAATAAAGTGAATTTAATAAGTATTTTTGCCGAGAACTTTCCAATAGGTGCTCCTTGGCAAGATATTTTTAATTATCTAGAAGATAATGGATTTGAATATATAGAAACAAGTGGTGAGCCAAAAGATATTATAAAAGAATTCAAAAAAGTTAAAAATAACTTAGTGTTCACTGATTATGGTTCAAGACCAGATTCTTTTTATATAGCTTTTGCAGATACTTCAAAGAAAAAGATTTCTGAAGGTAATCCAATATTCTTCTATTTTAATCAATACGGTATAGGATTTGATATATGTGATGAAAAGGGTCTAAGAACTGGAGTATCTAAAGAAGAATTTATTAAGTTAATTAGTGAAAAAATTAAATTAAAATGAATACAGTTATAGCAGCTATCTTAATAAGCATTCCAGCACTTACAATATTTGTATTGACCACTCTATATGCTGCCTTTGATGCAGTTCAAGATGCTATCTCCCATAACCCAGATGAGTGCTTCTTAAAAGGCCTCAAGCGTGACTTCTGGGACCCAAGAGTAAGCTGGAAGAACAAGTACAAAGAAGGTGTTCCAGAGTATGGTCCTAAGTTCTTTGGGAGCACCACATTCCTAGTTTGGGTGACTGACTTGTGGCACCTTTGTAAGTTTGTGAAAATGAACTTGTTATGGGGCATAGTAGCAATCTGCACAGGCCTTTGGTGGGCTTGGCCTCTTGGAGTAGTTTTACAAGGCACTCTTTTTGAATTATTTTATAATATATTTAGAAAATAGTTATGAAGAACTTAGTAGACATATTGTTAGAGAAGCTTGATATTGATGATGTGAAGATTGGTAACAGTAAGTATTTTGTTAAGGACTTTCCATTAGATAATACAATAGAAAAAATTGTCAATTATTTGAAAGACAATGATTTTAAAGAAGTTTCATGGCCAACAATGAAAGAGTTAAGTGAATTTAAAAAAGACCTTGAAAAAGAAAATTGGAAAGTTTTTACGATGTATGGAAATGAAATGATTAGATTTGCAAATACAACTTATGATACTATAAGTAAAGATAACCCTATTTTTGTGATATACAAAGGTAAATCGGCCAATCATTTATACTTTGAAAGTAACAAATGGTGGGAGCGGAGGGACATTAAACCAGATGACTTCTTAGCCAAAATGAAGTATGTATTTAACAATTAATAAAATATCACATTGATTAGTAGTATTATTATAGTATGGAAATATATGACAATGGAAATAGATTTGAGTCTTTTGTAGCATACAATGAGACTTTGAATGACCCTTATGACTACAAGCGCAAAGGTCTTCTAAGACTGCTAATGTCTTCAACAATAACCGAATCAAAGAACCCAATTCTCAAGTATATGCTCACTTATGAAGAGAAGTCTTTGATATTTATAATGAAATATGTAGATATTTTGAGAAACTTCAGAAACTGGTATTGGAAGAATAGATAGAAGAATAAATATATAGAATATGAAAGAACTATCTAATTATATAAATGAGAAGCTTGACCTCGATAAGATGAATCTCAATGATAAGTTTCCACTTCATGGAAATACAAAAGAAGTTATAGAGTTTTTAAAAGACAATGGCTTTAAAGAACTTGATGATAATAAAATTAAAGATTTTGGTGAATATTTTCATGAAATGAATAAAATGTCTGCGAAAGTATATGCTTTCACTCCAGATGATGGTGACAGTATTGACAGTATAAAATTTGCAGATACAACTAAAACTGAAATTGGTAATAATAACCCGCTTTTTCATATTATATATAATACAGAGTCTAAAAGGTTTAATTATCAAATATGTTATAAATACATGAATTATCAATATGTTTATAAAAATATCTTTTTAAAGAATATAAAACAATGTTTTGGCTGGGATATATAAGTCTTTATGTATACAAATATAAAAGAAAAGAGACCTAAATGGTCTCTTTTTTAGTACTTTACACCTAATTCGTATACTGCTTCAAATTCATCCAGTCACCACTGGACCAAGTCATAGGTAAGTGCCACACCTAGAGAAGGACCTACATCAATCTTCTTATTGACTATTCCATAGTTGGCCCCAAAGCCAGCGTATACGCTCAAGCCCCATTTCTTGCGGTCTTGCCTGAACATGTCTTCATCAATCACTGCTGACTCTATATTGGTGATATTCAAGTGAGGGTTGTCAGATGTAGCATAGAACTTGTAGTTGTCTGTCATGCCAATCTTAAGTTTGGCATATATGTCAATGTAGTCAAGTGTGGTCTCAGACTTAGTCATAGAGTCAGTTATGACCGTGTGGCCACCAATCTGAGTGTACAAGTCCTCATATTTGAACTTAGAGAATATAGTGTCATTGACTAGATAAATGCTGTCTGTCATTCTAATAGTGTCATAGCGAATTACTGTATGTATCTGTCCAGCCATTGCAAGAGCTCCTTCAAGCTTCTTTTCAAGCTCTTTTATCTCCTGTCTTGACATGTTCAGATATTCTTGAAGCTCTTTCTTGTCCAATATAAGAGCATCCTTGTACGCTAGCAGTTCACCATTCTTTGTTTCATAGTAGTGCACAGAGTCTTGCAGTGCATGATAGTTGTGTTCCCAAGTGTCAGCTTCTTTATGGGACTTTACAAGACCCCAAACAAAGCCAGCTATTGTCGAAAGCAGTATTACTATTACGATGGTTTTCCAGTGTCTTTTCAAGAACTCTTTCATAATATTATATATGTTTATTTAAAGTACTTCTCTGAAGCCGCTAGGGACCGCCAGGGAAGTCAAAATAGTTTTTTAATATAATTTATCAGCCTAGGAAAAAAGTTCCCTATACGCCATTATTTTGTATAATCCACCTCTACAAATTCTTTAGAAATTATATAATAAAAAATAAAAAAATTCCTATTCTTTATATATTTTATAGAAAACAAAAATAACCATACATTATGAGTGAGCAAGAACTTCTCCAAGAGAATGAAAAATTGAAAGGCAGACTTAACAAAGCAACATCAGTTTTCAAAGAACAGAAAGCAACTATTGAGCGTTTAACTCAAGAAAGAGACCAAGCAAGAACAGATTTGGCCAAAGAATTAGAAAAGACAACAGAGCTGGAAAGCAAGATTACTGAAAAGGACCAGGAAGACAGCAAGTTCTTCGAGCAAGTAGAAGAGATTCAAAAGTTGGAAGAGTCTGTTGAAGAAAAGAAGAATGAGATAGATAAGTTGAAGCAGACATTAGAGACTGAGCGTAAGAACACTAAAGAATTCTTTGCTAAAGTTGTAGATGCAGCTACAAATCTCTATGGAATCCTTGTCCCAGCTGAGAAGTGTGCTGGAGATGCACCAGAAAAGACTAAGACCGTTAAGAAATAACGGTCATTTTAGGGCCTGTGGCGAAACTGGTAGTACGTGCAACGCTTAGAACGTTGTGTCCGAAAGGGCGTGTGGGTTCGAATCCCACCAGGCCTACAGAAGAATAAAAGAGAATAAAGAAGAATAAAAGAGAATAAAGAAGAATAAAAAATAATTACATATATATGTTTACATTACACGCAATTTTTAAAGCTAACAAGTCAGAAGAGTTTGCTCAGCTAGATGAGGCATTTAAGATTGTTGACAAGAGCACAGAAGGCTTAGAGAAAGCTGTTGAGGCTTTTCCAAATGCTGAAAAGTTCATCATCACAAATGACAAAGTTATTCCTATTCTCAACGAAGGAATCTATGAGATTATGAATGACGACAAAGTAATCAAGACAATCTATTAAGATTTACAAAATTGAAGTTGAGAAAGATACAATCTCTTTAGGGTTGAGAAAAATAAGAGCATATCTGCTACTAAGAAAGCTACTTTAGAGAAGCGTAAATCTCAGTATTGTAAGGTCTTTAAGTTTAAAATAGATAAGTCTGGCTTAAATGCAGCTTAAAATATGTTGTATTATTATAATACTTTTAAAGATGCGTCGGGAACCGACGGTACTTCAAAGCCTGTAAGTGATAGTGCTTTTAAGCTTTCTTATAAGAAGTTTTTAAGCGCTGTATCGAAGCAGGAAGATACAACCCTTTAGGGTTGTGTTAGTTCACATTTAAAGAAAAAGACTGCTTTTGACAGTCCTTTTTCTGTATTTAGATATGCGATTTATTACATTTTTGTCCAACTATAAAGCAATTTTCCAGTGTCTTTAACATAAGATATAATATTTCTTATCCTACCTTGAAGTTTTAATATGTCCTTTATCTTATAAGTGACAATCTTATTAGAATACTCAATTCTTTTATCAAAGTCTAATGAATGATTGTCATACGTTATTCTTATTGCTGAATCTTTTTTATATACATCTATGTGCAAAGGCCGTATATAACACCCATTATTATCTAATATCCTATACGTGTCATATTTATAAAATTTTGCTATCAATTCAAACTTATAGCCTAAGCATAGTTCAAGATTATTTATGATAGAAGACTTATCATAATCATCTAAATTGACCTTGTTGATGTCAAGTTTCTCATATATTGTATCTTTCGATACAAATTTCATTACATCTATCAAATTTTTCATGTGCCTATTTCGTTTGTTGTAGTATTATTTTCTTTATTACTGAGTTTATCTTCTTTATAGACTTTTCCATTAAGAACTTGAGCTTCTTAAACACCTTGTTTGAAGAGAGCTTGGTCTGGCAAATCTTGTTGTACTCATCTGTTATCTCTTGAACTGACTCATCATCTAAGTTGCCTTCATTATAGTCAACTATAGTGTCGTATAAATTCCTATAAGTACTATATATCTGGGACCTCAAAATAATTTGCAAGGCATCGTCAGGCGTCTTTATTTTGGCTTTATTCACCCTCAGCTCTTCAGTCAATTGAGCTATGAAGGCACTTCTTTCATAGTCCATTGTAAAGTATAGAACAGACCTTGTGTAGCTTTCACTGAAGGACATGTTAGGAGTTGGCTGAAGGCCTCTGTAGAAATGAGTAGAAGCTATCTTTTTGAACTTGTCGCAACCAGATATAGCTGCATTCCAATCAGTATACCCATGTGTGAACTCGTGCTTTAGGAAGCCAGGTATTCTTGAGATGTTTGTTGAAGCAACATCTACTTCTATCTTGTCAATCAGCAAGGTCTCTTCATTGAAGTTGCCTATGTAGGCGGCACCACCTGAATTGTCAGTTAAGTTTATAACTACTTCTAGTTCACCGAAATATATATTCTTAAGCTCTTTAAGCTCTTCTCTATCATATACTAGCCTGAATGCAATGCCTGTACCATGCTCTTTTATAAAGTCTTTGATGTCTTTCATGATATAGTCAATTAAGTCATCTAAACCATTGTATACACCATAGCTTTCATCTATAGCTAAAGATTCTGATATGAAGTTCTTGAGTGCTTTCATTTGAAAAGTTTTGTCATTTCAGCTTCAAAATCCTTTTTATCAATGTATCTAGATGCCCAGCCATCACCATAGTACTCATATTGAATGTTGCCGGGTTCAAAGGTTATCATAAACAACTTGTTGTCTTTTGATATACCTTCCTTTGATGTATCGCCAAAGAACACTATATCAGTAAGCTCACCCTTCTTTCGGCTTTGGACCATAAAGCATTTTGTTCTCAGATTGTTGAAGTCTTTCTTATATTGATAATAAAATTCTGTGGGATGATATTTTATTTGGGCGAAGTCATGGTCTACTAGAAAGTCAACTACTTCGTCCATATCGCCATCCATTGGGAACTCTTTTGAAGGCAAACTGACTTTGTTGATGTCAAGCTTCTCATTTATGTAGTTAGTTAGTTCTTTCATACTTAACTTCTTATCTATCTATTTGTTAATCAATTCATTGAATTTTTCTTCTAGCATCTCTTCAATATCTCTCATTTCGTTGTATGTTGAAGCATAGTCGTTATTTGTCAAGTTTTTATCTAGCCATTCATATTGTATATTGACTTCAGTGAACTTTTTAGGAATCTTCTCGCTATATCTTTTATAGCTTTCATCATCTAAGTTTCCTTCTTTTTTCCAATGGTCCATCATAGCAATCATCATAGCTATATCACTAAGATACTTCTTAATTTCCCAAAATGCATCTGTGATACTGCCTTGTAAGTTTATTTGTTCATGAAGTTGGTCAATTTCGGCTTTTATCTTATTAATCTTACCATCTCTGACTTTTGTAGAATCTCTATAAGAATCGGTTATTTTCTTATCAGTATGTTGATAATCAATATACTTATCCCTTTTTAGGACAGTATTTTCAATGTCAAGCTTCTCATTTATGAAGTTAATCAATTCTTTCATCACAATTCGAAATGTTTGTTTACTTCTTTAAACCATTTTTTCTTATCTAATTCTATTTCTATAGCTCCTTCTCCAGTCACACTTAAAGTGTCTGTATAAGCTTTGCAATATTTAATGTCACTGTTCTTAGCAGTAGATATAATGTATATTGGGTTCTTTTCAGAGATGTCTCTCTTAGATGTGTCTGAAAAGAATATTAGGTATGCATCACCATCATTGTACATTACTGCTTGCACATTCTTGTTTCCAGCCATATTGGCATATTTTATAGCTATCTGGTCATTGAGATAATGTTCCTTGTCATTGATTATAAAACCATTTGCTTTTAGGAATTCAATGATTGCATCTCCAGGACCATCTATAGGGAACTCATCAAGACTCACCTTGTCAAGGTCCAATTTCTCTAATACGTCTATTAAATGTCTCATAATGTCTATTAAATATTTAGATATAATTTTAGTTCTCTAATCCATTCTTCTTTTTCCATCTGTACATTCTTTTGGCGAATCTTACCAGCGAATTTCACTATATCAGGAATTATGCTAAATAAACCCTTTCTATCTCTTGAAAACTTTCGATACTCAAATATCGGGTCACCTTTTGGAGCTTTTTTATTGGTTATGTTTGCAAATTCAACCCAATTATAGTTTTCGTCATAAATATAGACAAGTCCTCTTGAGCTGTTGAAAGCATCAATCACATCTTGAAAATCCTTGTCTTTAGCATATTTATAGTCTATCTTCTTAAAGCCACTATTTTCAAGATACTCTGCGACTTCATTAGCTTTCTTGCCAAATGGAAAACCCATAATAAAGTCATCGAAATTACTGCTAACATTTGTCTTATCAAGGTCAAGTTTTTCTAGTATGTCTATTAGGTTCTTCATATTAAAAATTGAATTTTTGTTTAATTTCTTCTATAAAGTCTTTTTTAGACGTCATTTCATCTTTTGTGAAAGATTTAAAACATTCTAAATTCTTATTAAATACATACAGCATATTATCATTTGAAAGCTCATTTCGAGAAGTATCAGCAAACTCTATAAAGCCGGTACGATTTGTTACAAAGCATTTCCCATGTGCCTTATTTATTTTTTCTATGTCTTCTTCAGTACTTGCAATGTCTACTACATGAACTTCTTTGAAGCCATAACTTTCAAGAAACTTTATTAGCTCATTTATGTCAAACCTAGAGAAGACCCGTTCAACATCATCATCATTAACATTCACCTTATTGATGTCAAGCTTCTCTAATACATCTATTAACTTCTTCATAGTCAATTAGTTATATTTTATCTAAAGATGATTGTCAAAGGGTCTATCCAAACTTTTTGTGTTCCACCATTATAGATGCTTTCATCTGAAGTTACCATTTGAATCTGCTTATTGCAAG
>Ga0247609_10001245_pt1 | contig 31264 bp, 27 predicted proteins | sample 172DNAGHGlowgp2_FD_193487 | JGI IMG/M metagenome (GOLD analysis project Ga0247609, IMG submission 193487) | Sheep rumen microbial communities from Palmerston North, Manawatu-Wanganui, New Zealand - 1728 DNA GHGlow gp2 | ecosystem: Host-associated > Mammals > Digestive system > Stomach > Rumen ... | reverse complement strand
GACCCGAACACCACTTTGGCTGAATGGTTTTATAACGAATACATTCCGAAATACTGTTGCGACAGAGATCCAAAAACAAATAGCAAAGACACGGGGATGTTTAGAAATTTATTAAGTAGTTTACATACAAAACCTATCTTTTCTATTCAGAAAGCTGATTTAAACCAATTACATAAACAGATAAAAGATTGTGGTCTAAGCCCACAAACTGCAAATCGAGCAATAGGTATGTTAAAAGCGATGTTCAACATACTAATAAATGAAGATTTAGCCCCCGATACATTTAGAAATCCTGCCATGGGTATAAAATATTATCCAGAAGAAGCAAGACATGTATTTATAACCCCAGAACATTTGCCCTTTTTTATGGAAGAATTGGAAACATGGCCAAATTCAGGTTTCATAAATTTCGTCAAACTTAGCTTATTTTCTGGTCTAAGAGAAAACGAAATATTGCAATTAAAATGGTCAAATCTAAAAACAATAGATCTAACGACATCAACTATAACACCAAATGAGGTCGTACACATTGAACAACCAAAAGGACATAACAGAAGTGGTGCAAAAGATTTTGCCGTATCTGCAGAATTCAAGAATATATTAAAGCAGATGGCCACTATAAAACATACTCCTGATGATTATTTATTCCCAAATCCTAAAAACAACAATAAACCTATAAAAAACTATACACACGTTTGGCATAGATTTTTAGAACGCCTAAAGGCCAGATTTATACAAGAAGGGATCGAATTTCATGATCCTGCAGAGGAGGAAGAAACTACGTTTATAGAGTACAACGTCAAAGGTAAAACAGTGAGACGAAAGAAGAGAAAAAACCACATGTATAGAATTCATGATTTGAGACGCAGTGTAGGAGCTTATATGGTCAAGGCCGGTAGATCTTGCGAACAGATAGCCAAGGTATTAGGAAACACCCCTGCTGTTGTACAGAAAACGTACTCCCCCATGCTTAAAGAAGATCAACAGGTTTATCTCCAATCTGGAATGGCAGAACTTACCGATGCCATGAAACTAAAATAACGCTAATTGTTTTGTATACAAATTTAGCACCCACTATGGGTGCTATTTTATTTTCTAATTTGATGGCGGTTCTGTTATAATAGATAAAGACGTTTGTGGTAGCTGGTAGGATTTTTCAATCCTACTAGAATCCAACTAGTCTTATTAATAAACATTTATTAACGACAACAAAAAGTGGTTTCTCTTATAAAAAACCCGTCTCGTAAATGTTGTTGTTCAAAAATATACAAACACATAAAAAATCCACGATTTCTCAAAGTTTTCTTTATAACACTACTTTCATGATTTTTACGACATTTTACAGTAGCATTGCTACTGTTAATCCGTATGTCAGTTATATTATTACCATTATCAGAACTATATGCTCCACGATTATCTACTGATTTGATTTGAGAGTTTCCTTCCGTTTTTTTGATGTTATGTTTATGTTATAGTGATCCAAATCGCCACTGGATTCAGTGTCCAGCCCACCGGTTTGGATATCTTTTTTATTTTCCCGTAATTTTGATGCTATTTTGCCGTTACCTGTCTGTCATAATTTAAGTCTTAGTAGTGACGTATAAATATTCCAATATAACAACTTTGGATTTTGGCGTTCGACGGATTTACGTACCAATGGATGACGATGGACGGTATGTATATGATACCATAAGATTTGGTACAAGATTCCGTATATAATTTAAATATCAAATTTTAAAAATTTGTTATTGTGCGCCCTGTTCCACTATGCAATTTACAACCGTTTTATCCCCTGTGCGAATTGTAAATTTATTATCATCGCATTTGTATAATTCCAATTTATCACCTTGGAAAGTTTGATTTATATATCTTATTTCAAATGCACTGATTGGATATTCAGCATTAAATTGATTAATAACATATTGCACATATGCGATGTTATTCGTGTGATGATAAAAATCAATCGCAGATGCCCCAATACAAACACTATATACCAATTCAATGGGTTCAAAATTCGCATTATGAAATTCAATATCTATTTCCGGTTTTTCTATTTCCAATGTTTCATCAACCCCCGCCGTATTTGCACGACGAACACGACCAGTTTGACAATCAATCGCACATAATTCGGCACGTGATGCAACCGCAATTTTATCATGACATTTTATTAATGTATCAACAATTAACTTTACGCCACCCGCATTTGTAATTGCACATTCAACAGTATATTCGTCCAACCAATGTATCGGCGAACGCATTTCAATCCGGTTTTTTGCAAATATCCACATTGCGTTATATTTTGGCACGCATGTTTCACCGTCTAAATTTAAATTACCCATCATTTCAGTAATGGCATCTTCGACAATTTGAAACGCACCAATCACAGATAAATTTGCCGATGTGTTGGTTAAACTGTATCCCAGTTTGCCTTGCTTTATCAATTTCATTGTTAATCCCCCAAACATATTACATTTATTAAATATATTAATAAAATTTTAAACAGCGCGTCTATTTTTATAACTTTTTTCGTTTTAAGTCAAGACGATTCGACACCCAACAAAAAAACATCTGCAAATTCATAGATGCAACGCATTTATAAAGACAAATTTATCAATAAAAATAATATTTCAGTTTTATATTTCTGGATATGGGGTTTGAATTTGTATTGGATAACGACCCGCATCGGCATACAATATATCGCCAAAAGGCAACAGCCTTTGCGCCCCAGGTTCGCCTAATAACTGGACAGATTCCGCCGTTGTTCGTGTGTTAAATGCAACACGCGCCGGAAAACATGACAGTATCGCATTAGACAAAACGTCCGCTGTCAGCATTTGCGTTGCAACCAACAAATGAATACCGGTGGCGCGCGCCTTGGCACAAACCGTTTGGACAAAATTCGTTGTGTCATTTGGGGCAATACCCATAAAATCAGCAAATTCATCAATGATAACAACCATCATTGGCATATTATTGCCCAACGCATTATATTCACGAATATTATTAACATTTGCCACCGTAAATGTTTCATACCTGGAATCTATCATTTCCAATATTTTATTAAACATCGGTATAATTTGGTCTGTATTTGTTATCACAGGGACAAACATGTGTTTGTCAGTATTCCAATTTTTATAACCATAATTTTTTGTATCAAATATTATAAAACGGCATTGCTTTGGCGTTAATTTTGCCGACAATGAATATAACACAGTTTGCAAAAACATCGTCTTGCCAGAACCAGTTTTTCCACCAATCAATAAATGAGGAATTGTTGTTAAATCTTGGACCACAATATTTTTATTGGTATCACACCCAAAAATAATTGGCATTTCGGCATTTGTATTTTGAAATTCTGGGGAATTTATCAAATCTTGCAAATATATTATTTTGGGTTTTGGTGACACATACATAAACTCCTCCCTGGTGATGTTGTTATTTTAACAGGCTATAACAAAAAAATTGAATTGCAACAAAATCCTTGCAAAAAGATAATTAAAATGCTTACAATCATAATATAAATTAACAAAAAGGAAGAAAAAATGGCAGGCAGTATAAATAAAGTTATTTTAGTCGGTAATGTTGGTCAAGAACCACAAATTCGCACCATGGGAAATGGTCAAAAGGTTGCAAGTTTTTCATTGGCAACATCTGACCGTTGGCGCGACAGAACATCTGGGGAACAAAAAGAACAAACCGAATGGCATCGCGTTGTCGTATTTCAACCAAACTTGGTTGATGTGGTTGAACGCATGTTGCAGAAAGGAACAAAATTGTATATCGAAGGCTCTTTGCGCACACGCAAATGGCAAAATCAACAAGGCACCGACCAATATACAACCGAAGTGACCCTGAACCCGTTTGGTGGTCAAATGGTTATTTTGTCTGGGGCCAAGGCTATGGACGGTGCGGCGGCTGATTCCGTACAACCACAAAAACACGAAGAAATTTCTGTTGGCGATTTGGCTGGGGACGAAATTCCTTTCTAAGACACTAATCAAAATTTTCGCCCCACTGGTATTTTTATGTGGGGCTTTTTTTGTGGGTGCATAAAATGAAACAATTAACAGATGCAGATATTGCAAAAATGGCAGGACAAGATTTTTCACCATCGGGCGATGATGGTGCTGTTCGGCGCGAACTGCATTTATCAAAACGAATTCCAAAAAAACACCCCACCCCAGAACATATCGTTATTGATTTTCACACCCATACAGAACAAGAAGCATGGGATATGATGATGGGCGCAATTGAATCTGGGGCACGCAGCGCAACAGTTATCACCGGTGCCAGCGGTATATTAAAAATCAAATTTCAACAATGGGTTCGCGACAGTTTAATATCGTCACACATTATTGCATGCAAGCCCGTCAATAACGGCAGTTTTGATGTAAAATTTAAAAAGAAATGATTTTATTTACATTTTGCAATTTCATCTGGCAATCGTTGTGTTCGTGATGACCCGTCCATACAATGCCCACTGTTTATGCGCCAATCAACACGATGTTCTTTTTCACCACTGGCAAAACAATATTGATGATTTAACGCACTGTGGTCACAGGTATATTGCGATGTGCCGATATTGGTATAAGAAGTGGCCTTGGTATTACGACGATATGAACTGGCGCAAGGACACAAAATATCAACAAATGCTTTTTCGCCATTATTTTTCCAATAAATTTGATAATGCAAATGCGGACCATAACAATTACCGGTGCAACCACTGGTCCCCACCAAGTCACCCGCACGCACAGTATCGCCAACACTAACATTTTGCGCCGTTAAATGCAAATATTGCGAATTCATACCGCCAACATGTTGAATTTCGACATATTTTCCACTGGTTTTATCTTGGGTGACACGTGTGACCGTTCCGTCGCCGGTTGCATAAATCGGTGTGCCGTTTGGAATACCAATATCTATACCGGTATGAAAATATTTTCCACCTTGGTATTCGCGAAAACCAAAATCACTGGTGATAATAATATTCTTGTTTTCACCCAATGGCGAACGCAATGGCAAAGAATTACGTGTGATGCGCGGTGGTTTTGTATTTGGTATTGATGGCGGAACCCCAGGATTTGAATTTGTCCCAGGTGTATTTGGTGTATCTGGTGCGATTGGTTTATCGCCGGGCATGGTCGTATCAGGTGTATCAGCATTTGCAATCAAATCTGCAAAATACGCATTTGCATATTCTGTATTTTCTTTATCGCGTTCGATTGTCAAACCCGCATACGGACACCCAGAAATACACTTTCCATTTTCATCATATTGCCGGTCAAACGCACCATATCCTTCGGCCAAAACAGCCAACCGGTCAGCAAATGCGACATCTTTGAAAGTTTTTGGAAAACTGGTTGGTGTCAGCAAACTGTCTGCAAATGCACATGTTGCCGATACAGTTATGCCTATAAAAATCCACCCTGCTGTTTTCATTGTATTAAATTATATCATATTTTAAACTTTGTTGAAATGTATTTGTGCGTTTATTATAATGCAAAAAACAAAGGAATTATCATGCACAAAGTAAAAACTGTATATGACCATATTCGCGAAAATAATATAAAAACAGCCGTTTTGGTTGCAATGTTTCCAATATCTTTTATCGCACTGATATTTTTATTTTGTTGGATAATTATGCCGGTCCAAGATGCATTAAATACAACCGTCCAGGTGGCTGTTCCCACATTTGTCGTGTGTCTGGTTTGGTTGATTATATCATGGGCATTTGGTGATTCTATGATGATGTCGGGTGCTGGGGCGCATGAAATTCACGATGACACACCTGAAAACAAAAAAATTTTCCGTATGGTTGAAAATGTCGCATTGGCGGCAGGATTACCAACACCACGCGTATATATTATCCCTGACAATGGATTGAACGCATTTGCCACAGGACGCAGTCCCAATGACGCATCGGTGGCATTAACACGCGGAATTATAAACAAATTGGACGATAATGAATTACAAGGTGTGATTGCACATGAAATGTCACATATTGGCAATCGTGATATTCGTTTGGACATGCTGTTGATTACCGGTGTTGGTGTGACGGTGTTTGCCGCCGATATTTTGTTGCGTATCGCATTGCAATCAAACAACAATCGTGACGAAAATGGCAAGGCAGGAACCGGGGCGGTATTATTGATGGTATGGTTGGCATTTACAGTGTTTAATGTTGTTGTTTCGCCTTTGTTGCAGTTGGCCGTATCACGAAAACGCGAATTTGCCGCAGATGCGTGTGGCGCACAAATTACACGCAACCCACGTGCTTTGGCGGACGCATTGCGTAAAATCAGTGGCAATGCAACCGTAAAATCGTTAAGCGAAACAAAATCTATGGCGATTGCGTGTATTGCCGAACCAGGCAAATCATTTATGGGCGATTTATTTTCAACCCACCCCAGTACAGCGGAAAGAATAAAACGGTTGGAAAATATGTAAGTGGCTACCCCCTCCACCTGCTTTCGCTAACGCTACAGCAAGGTTTCCCCCCCACGTGGAAAAACCACTTGGGGCGGAATTTTTTTCTTGCATTTGAAAAAAAATTATGTCAAAATTAGCCCCGAACTCGTTGAAAGTTTCAATGGAACCATAGCTCAGCTGGCTAGAGCAACTGACTTTTAATCAGTGGGTCCAGGGTTCGAATCCCTGTGGTTCCACCAAAAATAAATAACGCCCTTTTGGGCGTTTTTTGTTTTTGTTGAAACACATGATTGATTCAAAGCATTAGGCAAACATTAGTTTGCCGGTTGGGTTCGAAAACGAAGTTGAAAGGGGCCCACGAGGAAAGCGAGTGGGAATTACAATCCCTGTGGTTCCACCAAAAATAAATAACACCCTTTTGGGCGTTTTTTTGTTTTTGTGGAAACACATGATTGATTCAAAGCATTGTTTGCTATCGCGACAGACTTGATTTTGGGGACATTTTGCACTATAATTATATGGTATGGATGGGTGTATATTGTCACATCAGGAGGCATTAATGGCGACGATTAACAATGTAAAAGATTTTATTTATGAATTTACGCGGCAATATCACTTTGATAAAATGCCGGCCGAGGTTCGTGCACGATACGAAGATTATGCCAAAACCGACGATTTTGACGGTAATATGAAATATTGGAAGCGTGATTTAGAGGGACAGTCGTTGCCTTTATTGGATTCTTCCAAACTTAGAAAAATGTATGACATGTTCCAGGATGTGTTTGAAACCATGTCCCAGAACAAAAAGAAATTTAAAGAAACAAAAGCTGTAAATGATTTTTTTAACAATTGGTTTGGTACAGGTAAAGTTTTTGACCAACCACAACCAATCGGTGGGGTTGAGGCCAGAATAGAACATTTTGTCACAAATGTTTTGGATTCTGGGTATAACAATCAACTGGAACGTATTTTTAAAAGATATAATTTAGTACCCAGCGATTTTGATTATAATGAGTTTCTTGATGATGTAAAAGCTGGAAAATATAAAACAAATCCAAAACTGCGCAGAACATTATTAGAATTGATTGATTATGCCCAAGATTATTCAGGTGGTGCATATGGTATTGAATATTGGCCTGCAGGATTGGCGGTATACGATATTAATGTACCCGCAATGGTTGGCGGTGTGGCGGCGATTACAAATCCAAACACAAAAGATTGGTTCACAACGCAGTATAATGTGGGGTTTCGATTTGCTTTACCGCAATTGATGAAACAATTAATAGATTCCGCAAAAATACGTAAAGCATTTGAAGAGTATGATTCTGACAAAATTATTAGTGGTAAAATTGCCGATGGTATAAAGGCAACTGATTATGACAATAAAGAAAGTACCGATTATATTGAACCCAAATATAAAGACCAAAAGAATTTCGGGCAACGGATTAATGAAAAACTTGATAATATCAAAGAAAACAACATAAACCCGTGGATTGATATATTACGTGGCAGACGGAGATTTTTCTCTAAACACGCACAAATAGTTATCGAGGCATGCAGTAAAGTAAAAAATAAAGATGGTAAATATATAAAACCAACCGATGGATTACAAGCATTTATTGATAACAAAGATGCTATATTAAAGAAAATAGACGGCAAATCACCAACTGCAAAATCGCATTTTAAGTGGTTTACAGACCGCATGGCGGAATATGCTGCAAATATGCCTAATGCATTCAAGGGTGCGTTGAAAAACGCAAGCCAAATGCGTGCGATTGTTGAACAAATTATTTATGATGCGTTAAATGATAAGGGCGATGGCCAAGCAGACAGTTTTGCAAAGGCAAAAACTGCAATGGAAATTTTATCAACCATGAAATACGGCATTATGCACAGTCGTATGATGGATGCTTTTGCCAATACTGATATGACATGGCTGTCCGACAAGGGTTTATCTTGGAACAAATACGAAGCACCACAAATGTTTACAAAATTTTTTGACACAACATTAAAATACGGTGCTTTGACAATCGGTCGTGGTGTTGCCGCATTGCGCAACAAATGGTTCCGCGATCATACAAAATTGCGTGGTAAGTTTAGAGCTGGTAGCGAAGTACAAAAAGCGCATCAAAAATTTGTTGCAATAAATGCACGTGATAAACGTCAGGCACAAATTCATTCTCGGGTTGGATTGGATATGTTTGCTGGTGGTCGCGGGAAATCAGGATTGGTTATTAACGATGCGAATTTAGCCGCACGAAAAACCGAACTTTCAGCAAGAGAAACGACTCTTGCAACAAAAGAAGCCGCATTTAATGCAATTGTTGCCGCAGGAATACCGCCAACTGATCCTGCATATATTACAGCACAAAGCGAGTTTAATACAGCCAAGAAAAATTTCGAGGATTTGTCAAAGGATATCCAACGTTATGAATATGTTGTTGATGAAAACTCAAAAGTCGCAACATGGGACGAAGACCACCCTGATAATTTCTTGAAACTGATGGCGTATTGGGATATGTTGGAAACATATAGAAAGTCGCATCATTTCACTTTGGCAGCAGATGTGATGCGTAAAAAATTCTTAGAAAAAAATCCAACCACGGGTAAATCCAAGGCAACCGTAATTATTGATGCATCTTGGGCAAAATACAAACAAAGACATGCGGCATAAAAAAAAGAGGCAAATGCCTCTTTTTTTTATGTTTTTTATTATTATCTGGATTGATTGTTTTGTTTAGACATTGCCGATAATAATGCCTGTTTTTTGCTTTCTATTTCATTTGGATTAAAGTGTTTATCCAAAATTTGTTGTCTAACATGTGATGTCGCAAATGACGGCCATACAATTTTATCCAAAATTTCATTTATTTCTGGAATTGCGCCGCCAGAAGCAACACTGCGGCGGACACGATTGCCGATGTCGGCAATATCTGTATCAAATTGGTTATTTGGACCAAAATGCGCATGTGGGCACGCCGCAATATCACCCATCATTTTCCAACCAGTATTTGCCATTGCAAACGCAATATCTTGTTTTAATTTGCCTTTATCAATGCCACGCATGTTGTTTGATATTTGCATATAATAATTTAAATCTTCCAGATGAGTATTCAAAATATATCTGTTGTTTGATTGTTGTGCAAAATCGTTTGCACCGCGTAATGCACGCGCCACAGAATATGTTAAATACCAATTTGGATACAATACGTCCCCATTTTTAACTAATTTAAATTTATCGTCTATTTTATCAATTACACGTGTCAAAATGTCGTATTGCAATTTTGAATCACCGATCAACTGCACAAATTCAATAATGTGTTTATAATATTCAATTTCCGTAAATTCTTTGTGAGAATCAAATTGGTCGTGACGCGCAATAATAGGCAACAATAAACGAACTGTTTTTAAATAAATTTTAACATCAGGGTCTGATTTGTGTTCATAAAATTTCACAACCAATTCATTTAATTTACGGTCAGCCAGATTATTCAAAGATAAAGATTTTTTTGTATTATTCACCCGTTCATCTGTTAATTTTTTATGCGCCAAATCCAATAAATCCCAATATGCCGGTGGCGTTGCACCGTTCAAATCAATCAATAATTTAACAAATGAATCAAATTCTTGTTGTGTCATTTTCACCTCTCTGTTCAAAGGTAATATAGCACAAAATTTTGACAAATCAAGAAAAAGTGTAATTATTTTTTATGTCTGCGATGTTTATGGTGTTTGTGGTGCGGAATTTTATTTGCAACAGAATCCGCGACATTGTGGGTGACGGTTTTAATTTTTTCCACAACCTCGGCACCTTTGTCATGCGCCATGGCGCGCCATTTACGGACACGCGCACGCAACCAACGTTCATAAATAACAAATAATCCCCCCACCCCAATCAATGGCAAAACATAATAAATTATACGATATGCCAATAATGCACCAAATACAGTCGCCTTATCCACATCATCAGGCAGCGCAAGCAAAAACACCGTTTCAAAAACACCTATGCCACCGGGAACCTGACTGAATACCCCGGTTGTTTGCGCAATCACGAACAATCCAATATATGTTCCAAACGATATATGCCAAAATGGTATCAGGCAAAAATACAATACCATACCCGCCAAAACACTGTCTGTGATTCCCAATACAGTTTGCAAAAATGCAGTTTTGGTTTGTGGAATTTTAAATACAATTTGACCTATTTTAATCTGTTTGTCGTGAAAAAACACCGTCATACCGAAATATGCCAATAATACCCCCAAACAAAATACAAACAATGCCCCCAGGCCAACACCCGCCGATTGATTCAAAATATCGCGTGGAATCAAAAAGAAACCAATAATCACAATCGCTGTGCAGCCCAAAAAATATGTAAATCCAGAAAATGTCAGCATTTTTAATATATCGCCACCGGTAATGCGCCACCGCGTATAAAGCCGATAACGAATTGCACCCCCAGATACAACCGCATGTCCGGCATTATTACTGATTGCAAAACCCAACATACCCGCCAACATCCATTTCCACCATGCGACCTTGGTCCCGGCACCAACATAATTCAATGCCAAAAAATCATACAAAGCCAATGCCAAATATCCGGCAAAACACGCAACGCATGCCGCGATTAAATTGCGTTTTGGTATTGAAAAAACCGCGTTCAAAATGTCGCCGAAACTGTAATTACGTAATTGATACCACAACATACCAGCCGCCAAGATAAAAAAGAAAATCCCAGCATAACTGATTATTTTTTTTAAAAGCCTTTTTGCACGTGCAGACATATTTTCCCCTTTGGCAAAAAGGTATATTATCAACATATAAAATGAAATGCAAATTTTAATTCACTTGCTTAAAAAAGCGAAATTTTATACTTTTATTATTATGAGACGAGAAATTGCCGAATTTTTAAATACAGATTTACAATTTATCAAAGGTGTTGGTCCGGTTCTGGCGGAACGGTTTAATGATGTTTTGGGCGGACGGCGGGTCTTGGATTTTTTATTACATAAACCTGCGTATGTTCGTAATCGGGAAATAAATGAATCTGTGGCAAATGTCGATGCAGGCGCAATTATTACTGTGCCGTTGTTGGTAAAATCACATAAAAGCCCGGGAAAATCTGCACCTTGGTTGCGACGCGCACGCGCAACACGCGTTTTATGTGTTGATAAGTTGGGATATCGGGTTGCAATTCAATTCTTTAATTCAAAATACACAGAATATTGGCTCAATAAATTACCGGTTGGCAGTTGGCGTATGGTTAGTGGCAAAATAGATGCTGGAAATCCGCCCGTTATGAATCACCCTGAATTTATCGAAACAATGGATGCCGCCGATAAAATCCCTTCTGCCCAGGCGATTTATCCATCTGGCGAAGGTTTAACGCAAAAAATATTTACATCGGTACGCGACCAGATTTTTGCAAAACTGGATTCTGTTATATCGGGCGATGATGATGAATTATTGGTCGAATTTTTTGACGCGTTGCGACATGTGCATTTTGCAAAATCGTCTGCGGATTTATTACCAAATTCAACATATGTTGCAAAATTGGCTTACTGTGAATTATTGGCACACCAAGTTGCCATCGCAATCAGTCGCCGCGCCAGAATTCAACAAAAAAATCAACGCGCGGTTCGTGTTAAAAAGTATGATTACCTGAATAAATTTTATGACACATTGCCTTATAAATTAACCAATGCACAACAACGCGTTGTTGATGAAATCAAAACAGATATGGCGGCAACTGTGCCAATGATGCGCCTGGTCCAAGGCGATGTTGGGTCGGGCAAAACAATCGTTGCGTTGATTGCTGCATTAAATATGGCGGAAAGTGGTGGGCAAACCGCTTTATTGGCACCCACAGATACACTGGCACAACAACATTTCGCAAAAATAAAACCTATGTGCGAAAAACTGGGAATCGTTGTTGATGTTTTAACCGGACGCGACAAAGGGGCTCCGCGTCGCGAAAAACTGATATCTTTGCGGTCTGGACGAACCAAGATAGTAATTGGGACACATGCCTTGTTTTCAACCGATGTGGAATACAAAGATTTAGGCTTGGTTATTGTTGATGAACAGCATCGTTTTGGTGTCAATCAACGCGAGGCTTTACGCAACAAAGGTATTTTGGTCGATTTGTTGGCTTTGTCGGCAACACCAATACCGCGAACTTTATCAATGACGATGTATGGCGATATGGACGTTTCAATCATAAATGAAAAACCCAGTGGCCGATTACCAATACGCACAACAAAATTACCAATCGCGCGCACAAACGATTTAATCGCAAGAATTAAACAACAGATTGACGATGGTGCCAAGGTGTTCTGGATTTGCCCATTGGTCCAAGATGAAAACGGATTAGGCGTTGGTGCGGCGGTGGCACGACATGAAATGTTGAGCCAAACTTTTAAAAATGTTGGATTGGTGCATGGGCAAATGTCAAAAGATGCACGTGATAAAATTATGGCTGAATTTGCAGACAATAATTCCAGCATGTCTTTGTTGGTCGCAACCACTGTGATAGAGGTTGGAATTGATGTGCCGAAAGCCTCTATCATTGTGATTGAAAATGCCGAACAGTTTGGTTTGGCAACATTACATCAATTACGCGGACGTGTTGGACGCGGCAATATCCAATCTTTCTGTATATTATTATATGGTATGAATGTCAGTCCAGACGGATTAAAACGGTTAGACGTGTTATGCGAAACAGACGATGGTTTCGTTATCGCCGAACAAGATTTAATGATGCGTGGGGTCGGCGAATTATTAGGCACCAGACAAAGCGGATGGATTCAATATCATTTCGCAGATTGGCGTGAACACAGGGATTTATTCAAATTGGCGGCACGCGCGGCGGCGGATAATAATGTGTCACAATGGACGCAAGATTTAATGAATATATTTAATTGTGTGGGTAATATAAATGCATAAAATTTTGATGGTTTTATTTTTTATATTTGCAGTTATCCCAGCGCACGCGTTGTCTGTGATTACAGATACAGAAACTGAAAAATTATTACACAAAATAATTGCACCGGTGGCAACGGCGGCGAACATTCCAGAATCCAGATTAAAAATACATATTGTAAATGATGCTGATTTTAACGCATTTGTGACCGGTGGCGAAGATGTTTTTTTATACACAGGATTGTTAATGCGGATACATGATGTAAATGCATTACAGGCGGTTGTGGCACACGAATTAGGACACACCGTTGGGGGTCATATTCAACAAATGTCTGCCCGAATGGAAGCCGAAATGAAACGCGCATTGATGATTCAGGCATTGGGTATTGGATTAATGGTCGCAGGCGGCAATCCAACATTGGGTGCGGGTGTGTTGGCGGGTGCCGGCGGTGTTGCAAAACAATCTTTGTTATCTTTTTCACGTGACGAAGAACGAATTGCCGATGATTTGGCGGTGGATTTAATGGTGCGCGCAAATATAAATCCGGCAGGATTACTGACCGTATTTAATCAAATGAACGATATGATTGGCGCAACAGAATCAAAAATCAGCAAACACAACACAAATCACCCTTTGACAAATGAACGATTAAAAAATACGCGTGAAAAGTTAAAAAACGTCAAACATGATGGCGAATTCACAAAATATTCAAATGACGAATATGAATTGGTGCGTGCCAAGTTGATTGGATACCTGTATCCTGAACAAAGAATTTTGGATAAATACCCTTATCGTGACACAACCAGTCCTGCCATTTATGCACGTGCCATTGGAAATATGCGACGTGGTGCGCTGACCGCGGCCGCCCAAGGCACACGAACACTGATTGGACGCGACCCGAAAAACCCATATTTTTTTGAATTATTGGGCGACATAGAATATCAATTTGGACATTATGACGACAGTGCAAGTGCATATGAAATGGCTTTGAAACTGGAACCAAATGCACCGCAAATCCAAACGGCATTGGCATTGGTTTTGGCGGAAAGAAAAAAGCCAAACGATAATGCGCGTGCCACAGAATTATGCAAAACCGCTTTGTTGCGTGAAAAAGCACCTTTGACATACTGGGTTTTAAGCAAACTGTATGATGATGGACGCGAATATTGGGCAATGGCTGAATTTTATAATATGAACGGAAATGCAAAAAAAGCCAAACAATTTGCAAAAAAAGCCCAATCTGTATTAAAACCTGATACCCCGGAATATACTAAATCAGGTGATATTTTGTCTGACTGGTTAGGCGATTCCAAATAAAGCCAAAATTCAAAAATTTATACCGCCAAGGGTTTTGGCGGTATTTTTTTATTTTACATCTTGAAATCGCGATAAAAATGCCATTTGTTGATCATACCATTGTTCTTGGGTCATGGTTGCATCATGATTTTTATCTTGCTTGTACTTTTGTTCCGCGGCATTGTACAAATCGACCAGTTCTTTTTGAACATCCAGCCCACCCGTATATTCATCGCCATTTCCAACCACATAACCATACCCACGAATAACACCAGTATAACTTTTAAAGCGTGCGATTTTGAATATTACAATTCCGGCCTTCATAACGATATATTCATTATCAATATCCGCGGTTGTTTCGCCACCTTCCTCTGGTTTATTGGGTTTAACATAAACATTTTTGAGTGACAATGTTTTCATTAAGCCCCGTATAATTCCTTGTTTATATTTGGTTTCCGTAAGTTCCATTTTGATTCCCCTTATATCCATATGAAGTGTACTAAAAAATTGGTACTAGTCAATGGAAACTTAAATGCTTTGTCACCTTCACTTGCTTTTATAAAGAAAAAAATTTATATATCATACAATAAAGAACCAAACCGCCCAAATGGGCGGTGTTTTTGTTTAAAAATGCGCATAAAACCAATAAAAAAACTTGTAATTGTGGATTTTGTCGGTATAGTGATTAATAGACAAACACGCAACAGGTATATATTTATGGCGGACAATTTACAATTATCTATTCCAATACAATATGATTGGCAAATACAACATGATTGGCAAAAATTGTTTTTGCCGGATATAAAACGTCCAGAGATATTAAACACATCTTTTAAAATACCCAAAGATTTTAACGCGTCTGCACAAAAATTGCGAAACAGATTAAATGCAGAATTACCACAATGTGATAATTTAATTCATTTGGCTAATTTAATTATCCCATGCGCAAAAATGCAGTATTTACATAATCATTTTTCAATAATTGGTCATAAAAGCGAATTTATATATGATGCCGATACCGCTAATAAAATGATTGTTTTACTGTACGATATCGCCAGTCGCGATTTAAACCGCCACCCAATACAACAATATATGGATTTGCATTTATACCAAGGTCCTGTTTTGAGCCTGGGTAATTATGGCAGTGCGGTTGCAGACCCAAAAAAATATACTTTTTATATCGTAAATAATCATGTAAAAACGGTTCCTGTGTTCAATGGCAATGTAAATCCAGCAATAAAACAATCTGTCCAGGTGTTAGATTATATTATGTATAATTCTTTGACAGAATTGTATAAAACCCACCCCCAAGGTTATGTTGATGGTATAATTTTCCAGAATATCTGTCGGGATTCTTTTAATTATCCATTTATGCAGCATACTTTTGATGCCAGAAAACAAAATGCAATCAAACAGCAACATACGGTTAATAATTCCGGGTATGAAAAACTGATGGATTGGCATTTAGATAAAATAAATCAATATTTACAAATTGGTGTCACATTGGTTGCCAAGACCGGCGAGCGATAAACCTTTAATTTTTATGCATTTTTTCCTTTTAACTTGCTTTTATAAACTATGTTTGATAATCTGGGTCGCGTCGCATATTGACGGGGTTAGTTTTATTGTTTTTAATTCTAATTTCTGCAATTCGCATGGCAATGTGTGGTATCGGTGGTTGCCTCCCTTGGCATGGGCGGGATTGCCCCATGGGGACGGATTGTATCCGTATATGTATGCGCATGAACGCAAAAGGATTTTTATATGTCAAAAAAAATATACGTGGATGCTGTCCATCCGGAAGAAACACGCGTTGTTGTTGTTGATTCCGAAACCGGCCGCGTGTCTGATTTTGATGTAGAAACAACAACAAAACCCCAGATAAAAGGGAACATTTATCTGGCCAAGGTTATACGTGTTGAACCATCGCTTCAGGCCGCGTTCGTTGATTATGGAACGGGGAAAAATGGATTTTTGCCTTTTTCAGAAATCCATCCTGATTATTACCAGGTGACCCCAGAACAAAAAAAGAAATTATTAGAATTGGCACATGCCAATATCATTGATGACGATACAGACCCAGATGAAGAAAATGACGAGGTCGCAGAATACGATGACCAAAGTTCTGGGGAAGACAACAAGGAATTTTTGAAACGCGCACGCGAATTCAAAATCCAAGACGTTATCAAACCAAAACAAATTTTATTGATTCAAGGTGTCAAAGAAGAACGCGGTCAAAAAGGCGCATCAATGACAACATATTTGTCTTTGGCGGGTCGTTTCGCGGTTTTGATGCCTAATTCACGCAAACGCAACAGTTATGGAATTTCTAAAAAGATTTCAGACAAGGCAGAGAGAGCCCGCTTGCGTGAAATATTACACAATTTAAAAATTCCACGCGGTATGACCGTCGTTTTACGCACCGCTGCCGCGGGGGCATCTGCCGATGATATCGCCAAAGACTATGATTATTTGGTGAATTTGTGGAACGACATTCGTAAAACAACGTTGGAATCGGTCGCGCCGGTTATTATTCATGCCGAAGATTCCCTGCTCCGTCGTGTTGTGCGTGATTTTATCAGCGACAAAGATGATTCTATGGTTATCCAAGGTGAAGAAGCATTTGATGCCGCGAAAACCTATTTCCAGCAATTATACGGACGCGCACCACGCAAACAAATCACACTGTATAAAGATGTCGCATTGCCCATCATGGTCAAGGCTGGTGTCGAAAAACAGTTGGAAGGCTTGCATGGACCATATGTCGTTTTGCCATCGGGTGGTTCAATTGTTATCAATCAAACCGAAGCCATGGTGACAATTGATGTGAATTCGTCACGCGCAATCAAAGAAAAAGATATTGAACAAACCGCTTTGAATACCAACTTGGAAGCCGCCGAAGAAATTGCGTTGCAATTAAGACTGCGCGATTTGGCGGGGATTGTTGCGATTGACTTTATCGATATGGAAGAAGAACGCAACAATCGTAAATTGGAAATGAAAATGCGCGAGGTTATGAAACGTGACCGCGCACGCACCCAGGTTGCAAAAATCAATGCGTTTGGGGTGATGATGTTGTCGCGCCAACGTATGCGCAGCAGTTTCATTGAATCTTCGTATGTTGCATGTCCGCACTGTATGGGTGCCGGGGTCGTGCCAAGTATTCAAACGGCTTCGATTATATTATTCCGTCATTTGCAAGAAAAACTGTTGGCAAAATCTGCCCAGAAAATTATTATGACGGTTCCAACCGATGTCGCAATTTATTTGTTAAATCAAAAACGTGCAGAATTATCGGCAATGGAAAATGAATTCGAAACAGAAATCGTTATCGTTGGTGATGACAGTTTGATGAATATTGACCAATATTCTATTCAACGTGTCGCCCCAGAACAAGTTAAAACAGATGATGTTTTGGCGGCTCATACCCCATCAACCGATGCGAAAAAGAAAAATGCACAACATGTCGAGGCAAAGCGCACAACAACAACTGCGCCACGCAGACATGCAAAAAAGAAACAACCGCAAAAGAAATCCATTTGGAGAAAATTGGTTGGTTAAAATTAAAACGCCCGAATATATCGGGCGTTTTTTTACATCATATAAATATAATCCAACAACATTTTGTCGGCACTGAACCGCGCATATTTTTTTGCCGTCGCAGTATCCATTTTTAAAACCGTTATATAATATTTTTCCAATGTTGTTTTCATTTTTTCATAACCGCGTTTGGCATGTGAATTTGCCAATATTTTTGATTCTAAATCTGTGGCGGTAATATGAACATCTTTGTCGTCACAATCGGCATCATCTGTTTCCCAATCGCAATATGCGGTGCGTTCGACATAAATATCGTCCAAATTATCTGTTTTAAAAAAGTGCGTTGGATATGTCATCATGTAAATAAAATCATGATAATTTGATGTTCTGTATCCAAAACGTATTGTGCCATCAATTGCGCCAAATGAATTTAAAGACAACAAATATTCCAAACCTGTTGCATCAAAGAAATCATCAAAATCTATGAATTTTCCATTTAATTCATATTCGCAAACAGACGGAATCGATAAATCACGCGTTGAACCAAACCATGCATCTATCAATTTTAACGCATCTTCATTTTCGCGTATCATATCCATATAAACGCATGGCATAGACATTTGATACACAAACATCGCATCATCAATTGTGTTGATTGGTGTTGGTGTTATCGTATATGTCATTTTATTAAAATCATAATAGGGATAACAATAATTATCATATTTTTCCAAAGTATCGCCATTGATTTTGGCATATTGACATTTTTGCAACATCGATTTTGTTGCCGTATTTAACATTTTTATTGCCAAATCCCAATCATAATGCGATTTATCCGTTAAATAAATATACGATAAATACAACATGGAATCTATTTTGGATTCTGGCAAAGATACCAATTTATCATCAGGCAAATCAACCGCATCACCAATACAGTCCTGGTATATTTTAATCGCAGAATCACGATTTGCCCAATTTATGTTTTTGATTTTTTTGCACTGTGGCGCGTCATTTTGACCGCATGCCGCCAACAATAACGCAATTAAAGAATATGTTATTTTTTTCATGATTATATGATACCGCTTTTTGCAATTTTAGTCAATAAAAGTTGTGTAAAGTGTGATAAAAAAACAAAAGAATCTGTAAAAATCAACTTCTATGCGCTCTGCTCTTTTACTTGTTGTCGAACGGATTGTTCGCCGGTTCAAACCAAATTATATTCACACAATAAATAAAAAAACACCCCTGACGGGGTATTTTTTTATAAACAGGTCCGCCTGCGCAGGTGCTTTATTTCATTGTGATAAATATTGGGAATTTTTGAATTGTTTTCATTGAACGCGCATGCTACGGCGTGACATTCAATTTTCAACCCTCAGCTATCGCTTCGGTGAAAATTGATGGGGCGGATAACCGGATTGTATATTCCCACTTCACTGCGTTCGTGGGCCCCATTCCAAATCGCAACGGCTCGAACATCACGATGTTTGTTCTCGCCTGCTATTTTGTCGAACCTCCGGTTCTCATCCGGACCGCCTTGGTAAAATTTAACCCCACCGTTTTGGTGGGGTTGAATTTTATGGGGCGGATAACCGGATTCGAACCGGCGACATTCGGTACCACAAACCGACGCTCTAACCAGCTGAGCTACATCCGCCATGAAACTTTTACAGTGGTTTTATGTTTTTTCTGCTGTGCCCGTCTTCGCTAGTGCTTTATTTCAACGAACGAACTTTGTTTGTTACATAAAGACCTTTCGCCGAATGCACTTGCTACGCCGAGGCACTCAATTTTTTTAATCGTGCGTTTCACGCGCGATAACAAAAATTGGTGGTGGAGCTGATCAGACTCGAACTGACGACCCCTTGCATGCCATGCAAGTGCTCTACCAACTGAGCTACAACCCCACAAAGCAAAACATATTCTATATTTCTTCTTGCTAAATGTCAAATATTTTTGCTACTCTCCTTTTGACATCTAAGGAGAACTATATGGATTATCAAACTTTAAAAAATGAAGTCGAACAAAAAACAGCCCAAACATTAGAGGTTTTGCAAAATGAATTTGCCGGATTGCGCACTGGACGTGCATCTGTGCATTTGTTAGACGGCGTGCGTGTGCCGGTTTATGGTTCCGATATGCCATTAAATCAAGTTGCAACTGTTTCGACACCTGACAATCAAACATTAAATGTGACTGTTTGGGATATGAATAATGTGGGTCCGGTGGAAAAAGCAATTCGTGATTCCGGGTTAGGATTGAACCCTATGTCTGCGGGTGCGGTTATTCGTTTGAATATGCCACCACTTACCGAAGAACGTCGCAAAGAATTAACCAAGGTTGCTGGCAAATATGCCGAAGAAGCCAAGATTTCTATGCGTAATATTCGCCAAGATGCAATGTCCAAGATTAAACGCGCCGTCACAGATAAAGAAATCAGCGAAGATGATCAACGCAAATACGAAGACGATATACAAAAGGTTTTCGATGCACGCGGCGCTGAGGTTGATGCCATGGCAAAGAAAAAAGAAGCAGATATTATGGCTGTGTAATTTCATAAATTAAAAAATATAAAACTTAACATTTTATATAGGAAAGGTGACGAATATGTTTAAATTTTTCAAAAAAACAAAATCTGTTAATCCAACAAAAATTCCCCAGCACATTGCTTTTATTTGCGATGGCAATCGTCGTTGGGCGGAAAACCGCGGTTTGCCACCATTGATGGGACACCAGGCTGGCATTGCCAACTTTGAAAAAATGGCAGAATGGTTTATGAACCGCGGTGTGACAACATTAACTTTCTTTATTTTTTCCACAGAAAATTGGGACCGCAGTGAAGAAGAAGTAAATTTCTTGATGAATTTATTTTGCGATGTAATGGAAAAAAATAAGGATTATGCTTTAAAACAAAATATTCGTTATCGTGTTATTGGGTCGCGCGATAAGTTGCCCAAAAAATTGGCAAAATTGTGTGATGAACTGGAAGAAAAATCTGCAGAAAACACCGGTGGGACGATTGTATTCGCGTTGAATTACGGTGGTCAAGACGAGATTGTTCGTGCGGCAAACATGGCAATTGAAAATGGCGAGCCTGTCACACGCGAAACATTTGAAACATTTATGGATTCAGGGGATTTGTTACCGATTGATTTAATGGTTCGAACCAGCAACGAGTGCAGAATTTCTAACTTTATGTTATGGAAATTGGCGTATGCTGAATTGTTATTTGTTCCAGAACATTGGCCTGATTTGGTTCGCAGTGAAAAATTATGGCAACATGTTTTGGACGAATTTGCCACACGCAATCGCAGATTTGGTGGCGGAAAAAAGAAAGATTATTCAGGTAAAGCAAAGGGTAAATAATTATGTCTGAAACAATGAAACGTGTGTTGGTGTCGTTCGTAATGCTGGGCATCGTTTGTGTTGCCGCAGTATTGGAACATTTTCATATTCCTGCGGTGCGGTGGTTATCTGTATTGGTTGCATCGGGCATGGTTTATGAAATGGTAAATCGCCTGTTTAATACAGAACGCGAAAATATCGCGCAACATGGTTTATTGTTTTTCGTGTTCTTGGCATGGTTGGTTATGTTGATTGCGGCGGCATATTACGTTGGTGCAAATGCGCGCAATATGGTTTTATTGTTGGCTGTTATTTGTACTGCTGATATTGGTGCATGGTTTTTTGGAAAAATGTTTGGTGGCGATAAAATGTGGGAACGAATTTCTGCACACAAAACATGGACCGGACAAATTGCAGGCATCATTTGTGGCGCATTGGTATCGTTGGCTTTTGGGCCGTTGGTTGTTGGAAATTATCAACCTGAATTATTATGGATTGGTATATCGGTTGCACTGTTATCTCAATACGGTGATTTAACTGCCAGTTTTATAAAGCGCAATTTGGGCATCAAAGATTTCGGGACAATTTTACCTGGCCATGGTGGATTATTGGACAGGTTTGATGGCTGGATTTATGTGTTGCCGATTGTGTGGTGGATTTTGGGTTAAAATAAATTTGGATTTAACAGGGGAGGATTTATAAAAATGCATATCGTGATGACTGTTGTTGCGTTGTTGATTGTTTTAGGTGTCGTTGTCGTTATTCACGAATTAGGGCATTTTTTGGCGGCACGTTGGGCGGGTGTTCGCGTTGATAAATTTTCTATTGGATTTGGACCTGCATTGATTAAATGGCATGACAAGCATGGGACCCAGTGGCAGTTGGCATGTTTGCCGTTGGGCGGTTATGTTTCTATATACGGTCAAGAAGATATGTTCGACCGCAAAAAATACGATGATTTAAGCGATGAAAAAAAAGTTGGACATTACTTGTCGGTGGCGCGTTGGAAACAATTTATAATCATTGGTGCGGGTGTATTTATGAACTTTATGTTGGCTTGGTTTATTTATTCGGCGGCATTTATGTTTCACCCACGCGAAATTCAATTACCTGTGGTTGGTCAGGTTATACAGCAAAGTGTTGCATTTAAAGCGGGTGTAAAACCGGGCGATGTTATTGTAAAAATTGATGGTAAGAAAATTTCTAATTGGGGTGAAATTATTTTGGCCAAAGAATTGGCGGCGCAACACGATGCAAGTGTTGAACTGGTACGTGGCAAAAATACAGTGACGGTTTCTTTATCGCCTGCGGAACGGTGGGGTTTGGTTGCAGACGGTTCCAAAACAGAATTACGTAAAAAAGGTTTTATTGACGGCATGTATTGGGGCGCACGTGAAACATACAACCAATCAAAGACTTTATTGACCGTATTAAAACAGATTATTACCGGCGAACGTTCATCTAAACAACTGGGGTCGTTCATCACAATTGCCCAGGTTTCTGGTCAGGCTTTATCCATTGGATTTTGGGCGTTTTTATCAATTATCGCATTATTATCTGTTAATTTAGGTGTGGTAAATTTATTACCTTTGCCGGTATTGGACGGTGGATTTTTGTTGATATTGATAATTGAATTTATCACGCGTCGCCGTTTGCAAGGTAAAGCCATGGAATATGCTTTTGCGGTGGGTTGGATATTGATTATTGGTTTGATGGTGCTGACCATGTGGAACGATATAGCTAGGGTTTTTGGATTGAATTAAAATGAATAGAAAAAATATTATTTCTTTGATTGGGACAATGTGCGTTGTTGGCACAGCGGGTGCGGCAACGATTTCACGCATTGATGTTTCGGGAACAAAACGTATGGACGCGGAATCTGTGCGGATTTTGTCTGGGGTCAAGGTTGGCGATAACATTGGGTCGGCAACGACAAATGAAATCGCAAAAAGATTACAAGACAGTGGTTATTTTTCCAGTATCAATGTCACAAATGATGGTGGTGTGATAAAAATAAAACTGACTGAATCACCTGTGGTGTCCCAGGTGACTGTCGAAGGTAATGACGAAGTTTCAACCGATGATTTAAAAAAAGAAATTAAATTGGCGGAACGCGCGGCATACGATGAAACGGTTATTGGTGCTGATGTGCAAAGATTGCTGACCATATATCAACGCAAGGGATTTTTTGGAACAAAAATAAATCCAAAAAAAATCGAATTGGATAACAATCGCGTCAATGTTGTATATGAAATTACCGAAGGTCACCCAACATATATTTCTAGTATTGATTTTTCTGGAAACGAACATTTTAGTGACAGAACTTTACGTGGTGAAATATTATCGCGCGAACATGCGTGGTGGCGTTTTATGACTCAATTTGATGTGTTTGACGAAGACAGAATCCAATACGATGCACAAATGTTGAGACAATTTTATCTGCGCAATGGTTATGTTGATGCAAATGTCGTAAATACGACTGGGAAATTTACAGAAACGCGCGAATATTATTCTGTTAATTTTGAAATTAACGAAGGTGAAAAATATAAATTCGGCGAATTGAAAATTGATAATCCGTTCCCAGATGTGCCAGATGAAAAATTATACGATGTTATAAAAATGGAAACTGGTGACACATATGATATAGACAAGGTTGATGCGACAATATCTGCGTTGCGTGGCGCGGTGGCGGACGCCGGATATGCGTTTATTACGGTGGAACCTGTCCCGGTCAAAGACGATAAAAATCGCACTGTGTCGTTGGAATTTAAAATTCAAAAAACTAATCGTATTTATTTAAATTCTATTAACATTTTGGGAAATGTGCGAACGTTTGACAGTGTGATTGAACAATCTTTGCCGATGCGTGCGGGCGACCCGTTTTCATTACAAACAATCGAAGAAGCACGTCAAAATTTAATGCACACACGTTATTTCAAAGATGTGCAAATGGTGCCGACCCGAATTGCCGATGCAAATATGATGAATCTGGACGTGCGTGTTGCCGAACAGCCCACAGGCGAATTGTCGGGTGGTGTTGGTTGGTCTAATATCAATGGATTTATGGTTGATGCGGGTATTACCGAAAATAATTTTATGGGACGCGGTCAAATTGTCCAAATCAAAGGCTCGCTGGCGCAATATCAAAAACAGGCTCTGTTCAGTTTTACCGAACCATATTTGTTTGGTCGCGCATTATCGGCGGGATTTGATGTCGCATACACAATGTATGATTATCGGGGACTCACTGGATTTGATTACGACCGCGACTCGCTTAGTGTGTCAGGACGTTTGGGTTGGAAATTAACAGACCATTGGTCACAAAGTATGCGTTTGTCTGCGGCATTTGATCAAAACACTGATCCGCAACAGGCCGCCGACATGGTGCATGCGCGTTTATATTCGTTGGGAACAACACTGCGGTATTATAATTTGGAAACGAATTTTGAACAAAACACTCATACCGGATTGGTTGGTAATTTTGGTGTGACATATACCGGGTTTGGTGGCACAACAACATATATGCGTTATTCAGGTGATATGACCGCAATGGTTAAATTCTGGGACGACCGGTGGCAATTAAAAACTGCGTTAGAAGGCGGATATATCGCCCCCATTGGCGACAGTTATGTTCCACGTGTGTATCGGTATTTCTTGGGCGGTGAATCATTGCGTGGATTTGATGTTGCGGGTGTTGGTCGTATCAGCAAGAATTCTTATTCGTTGGGTGGATTATGGAAGGTTAATGGCACAACACAATTAAATTTCCCTGTATTTATACCTGATGAATACCAGGTCAAAGGTTTTGTATTTACCGATTATGGATACCTGGGCGACCCAGATGTGCCGGCGGGTCAAGAAAACGCGGCATATTTGAACGAGATTGGTTCAGGCTGGCGCACATCGGCGGGATTTGGTGTGTATTGGAATACCCCAATGGGTCCAATGAATTTCAGTTGGGGCTGGCCGTTGCGCATTGATAAAAATGATAAAGAACGCAGATTTTTATTATCATTTGAAACACAATTTTAATATAAATATTTATAACCCGCGGAATTCGCGGGTTTTGTTTGATTATTTTTGTAATCATAAAAATTATTGCAATAAAATACAAAAATGTTTTATCATGTTTTACAGAATATAACGGGAGTTATATTCGGGGCTGTCGAAAGCCTGGCTTACCCGGTGCAAAAAATTGTATCGTTATTCCGAATCGCTGGGATATTTTGTCCCATGAGTTTTTGATATAACATTTTCAGTTTTTTGCGCCGACATATATGAATATTTGTCGGCGTAATTTTTATGCGACAATTATTTGTATATAAAATCCAACTGATTTAAACCCTAAACCAATGTTCTGGTCAGGGTGCCGCATATACGAAAGATATGCGGAGTCACTTGGTATAGCTGATTTTCGAACACCCCGACCGCTTCTCTCGTTAGCGGTATTTTTTGTGTTTTTTTAACACAAAAAATCACGCGCCATACCAAAAACCAAAAGGGGAGAAAGATGAAGAAAATATTATGCGCATTGTTGGGAATGTTGCTTGCCGGGACATCGTGGTCGGCCACCCTGCCCGCCGGATATACGGAGTTAGAATATATCGAATCCAGTGGTGATGGTCAGTATTTTGATACGGGCATTGCCGCAAAAAATGGTCTTGATGTTGCCGCAAAGTTTGAATTCAATACAAACCGTACAACTTCTTTGATGGGTACTCGGTATCAATTTCAAGCCCGTTTCTGGCCCGTGGCTGCTGTATATGTTCAAGATGCTTTTAAATGGGATGCTACTATTAATGGCGACACCCCCGCTGGCACAGTAGAATCCAATAGAGTTTATACAACATATTTTACATCTGATGCTAATGGTTGGAAATTTAGTGTTGATGGAACACAGATTTCAGGGAGGTCTGATGTTTGGTCGCAGTCAGGAAACATGTGGCTGTTTGCTACAAATAATTCTGGTGAAGTACAGTATCCATTTAAGGGTAAGGTATATTACGTAAAAATCTACGATAATGGCTCCATTGTTCGTGATTTTGTTCCGGCAAAAAATAGTTCTGGCGTAATTGGTATGTATGATACGGTTAATAATGAGTTTTATACAAATCAGGGCACAGGTGAATTTATTGCCGGTCCAGTTGTTCCAGAAAACATATACTCACAAAAATTCGCGGGTTATATTGATGGGTATTTTAAAAGTGCTGATAACAATCGCGTGATAAGGTCCTATGATGGTAATTCCATTTTGATATTAAATACCGAAATTGGCAAAACATATACATTAAAAAACACAAAGACTTTGATGAATGCAAGTAATGGTACCAGAATTTACTCCAGTAACGTGATGCCGGTTGTCGGTACGATATATACCCCAGATCAATTTTACACCGTAACAGATGCAACCACCTGGGTCGAAGGTGTAACCTTTACAGCCAAAGATATTTACACTGCTTTGCTTGTACGTGGTGATGCAGACAATTCAGCCAATCATGATTTTGCATATATAGCAGAAGGACTTGAATTATATGAAATATATCAAGCCCCAATCAAAATTGCGACGACCGCGTATAACAGCGCGCGGTTTAGCCCAGTGGTGACTGAATTAAACGACACGATTGCGACGATACGGTCGGTTGTCACGAACACAATTAACCAAACCAATGCCATCGCGGATTTGCAGGCAACCAAACAAACCCGCCCGGACGAAAACTGCCCCGCCGGCAAAAAGTGCCTGCTGGTTGAAGACAACGACGGCCAACCCCATTGGTACGAGATTATTGAAAGTCCGGTGGTACAGTAACCACCCCGTCGCTTCGCGCCACCCCTCCATAGAGGGGAACTACCCCCTCCACCACTCGCCAAGACGGCTCCGTGGTCCCCCTCCCCAAAGGGGCGGAATTAAAAAAGTTTTATTTGGAATTGGCCCCGAATTCAACTCCCATTAAACTTTAAAAGGCTTGGTTCCAAATAAATAGCACCCAGAATTTTCTGGGTGTTTTTTTATGTAAAACAGCCCTGGTGGCAAATGGCGCCAAAATTCCCCTCCGACGGAGGGGAGGACCACGAAGTGGTGGGGAGGGTTCTTGGATACCCCCTCCACCTGCTTTCGCTTCGCTACAGCAAGGTCCCCCTCCCCTCGGGCAAAGCCCTTGGGGCGGAATTAAAGGGGCAATTGATGCCGGGGGATTATCGAGTATTGTTTTATATGCTTTATTTTATAACGGCGGATTTGATTAATGTGACATCTTCTTTGATGCCGTCTATTTTTAATTGCAATTGTCCCAGTCCGGTTTCCAATATTGTTGTGCGATTTTCCAATGCAGTAATGCGACTGTCGGCGCGTTCCAATTCCGCAACCGATGAATCTTGGCGTGCAACCCAATATACCGCACCAAATGCAAATGCCAGTAAAAACCAACTGTTTCGCAATATTTCCAATATATTCATAAAATCTGTTTTTTTTGGCATGATTTAACTCCCTGCTTTGCCACGCGATATCATTTGTTCGATTTGTCGCACAAATGCCCGGTTCGATTCAGCCCAACGCAATTCGTTGTCTGTCGCGTTTGGTCCCAATGTCCGTTCCAATGTTATTTTACGCATGTGTTCCAATACCGCACGACCCGCAGGTGTTCCAAATGCACGCGAATATTGTTTTTCTATTTCTGTCATTTTTTATCCTTTATATTCCCATGTCACGCGTCGCAATCGCAATTGGTGCCAGATATTTTAATTCCGCATCACTGTGTAATGATATCGGTTCAATAACACCACGACGCGATAAAATCTGTAATCCGCGTTCGCATAATGGACGTATGAATTCATGCAATACGCGACCATATGTCGCACCCAAAATACGCATCATGTCCGCGTTGCGTGCCAAAACCTCGGTTGCGGTCATTTCGCGTTCCGCCAGCAAACTTAATCTGTCCGCCAATAATGTATGACGAATACGGTCGCGCAAATCGTTTAATATCAATTGCGATACATCAAAATCGGCGCCACTGTGTAATGGTGTGAGTCCTGAACTGCCCACCGCTTTTGGTATTATCGCCCCAGGTGTCAGATTGATGTTTTGCAAATTTATAACACCATCATCATCGGCCTGCCATATACCACTGACGGCGATGGTCGCATTTTTCAAAACCAATTCTACAACTTTGTTCGCTGTTTTGATGTCTGGCAATGCACGCAAAATTGGACTGCGACCATATAATTCGCCACTTTGCACAGACCAACGAAAGATTAAATATGGATTCGTTTCAAATGTACCTGTGGCGACGATATTGTTTTCAATGTCGCCACCAACGTCCAACCATGCAACAAATTCCTTATCAATCAATGATTGAATCATACGTATCGGGGTGTCTGGATTTTTTTCAAATTTATTGCGCAAATTCGATGGCGCGTTCCATGTTGGATATCGCAATAAAACATCACCAAATGTTATTGTCGTGGTGTGAAAAATCGCGTTAGGTAAAATGGCTAAATCTGTGACGGGAATCGCAGTAAATGAAAATGCAGATGCCGCACCAATTGGATTTTCCGCCATAAACATACATGCAGTACCATATATACATAAATCCATATATGCCTGATGCACAGTCGTATAAAAATTTGAATCATTTAAATTCGCCCGCAACGCAGTTGTTGCAATTTCTGGGTCTGGGGACATATCACTTTCACGAACCAGGTTTATCCATAATGATTCAGGTGGTGTTAAAAGTGTGTATATCGATGCCGCTAAATTATCAACTGCATCGGCAGCGGTGCCATCAAACAATGTCGCCGTTTCGTTATCTGCAATTGGAACAGTATAACGGCGCGCTTCGTCCCAACGGTGCAACCATGGTTCGCGCAATGTTATCGCTTTGTTATACATTTTGGTTAAGTTTTGAATATTCATTTTTATTCCTTTTTTTTTATTTTTATACTTTGAAATTTGTGTTCGCATTATATGTGCGACATGTTTGTCCCAATGGACGTATCGGTGTCGGTGTTATATTTATCGCCCCAGATACCGCGTCCAAACCATCATCATGATATGAACTGCCAATTGGTGACCAACCCAACATTTCAGCCATAAATGGTGTTCGCGTTATTCGTGTGTGCGCAAACATACGCGCCGCCCCCAGTAATGGTTCAAATGTGTTTAAAATTCTTGTTTCTTTTTTTGTATTATTTGTGATTTTTTGGACATATATTCCGCCACCACGTGATGCAATTTTGTCACCTAATATTTCTGGCAACGCATTTCCCAGCCCATTTGTTTCAACCGTCACACGATGCATGTTATATCGTTCCAAGAAATTCAATACTAAATCGCATTGGTATGTCAAAGGCTGGGGGTGGTCAGGTGGTGTCACCATGTATTGTATGTCGTGCAAAAATATTCTGTGTGTTTTATCGTCACGAAAAATCAGTGCAATAACACTGGAATCTGTTTTTTTGTGTCCCAATGACGGGTCCCAATATACAGATGCACCTGTGATTTTTTCTGTGCCGATTTGACCTGTTAAATTATTAAATTCTGTGTCATATATTTGTATCATGCCAGGGTCCAAACGGACACGTTCCAATGGCATGAATTCCAGCATCATTTGCGCCATAAAATGATGTTCGCCCACAGATTTCCTTAATTCATTTATTTTTTCTGGGGTAAAAACATCTGGCCAGGCAGAGTTTCCGGCACTGTCCAAAATCGGCAGAAAAAATTTTTGAAATCCTGATAAAAAAGGCGTTGAAAATTGAAATTTTTTATTTACTATAACTGACATGGACTTTACCCCTAAGACTTTACCGACAAATCTAGAAGCCGAACAGGCTGTGTTGGCGGCTGTGTTGATGAATAATCGCGCATTGGAACGCGTTTCCGATTTTTTAAAACCTGAACATTTTTCACACCCAGCGCACCAAGAAATGTATCGTTTGGCATTGCGTAAGTTTTCTATGGCCGAAGAATTCGATATCATCACAATTAAAAATTACCTGCAACAACAAGGTATTTTGGATTCTGTCGGCGGTATCGATTATTTGACCGAGTTGTCCAGCGCCGGCGCAACAGTTGTTAATGTCGAACAATATGGACGCATCGTTTATGAAAATGCTATGCGACGCCAGTTAATTGAACTGGGGCAATCCATTATGGACGATGCATATATCGAAGATTTGGATAAACCTGTGGCACGTCAATTAGAGGTCGCAGAACAAAAGTTGTTCGAAATGGCGTCCAGTGGTGTCGCAGAACACGAACCAACAACGATTGGAAATGCTTTGCAATCCGCATTAGAAGAAGCACAAATCGCGTACCAGGCAGATGGGACATTGTCTGGTTTGACAACAGGATTAACCGAATTGGACAAGTCTATTAGTGGTCTGCACCATTCCGATTTAATTATTATTGCGGGACGTCCCGCCATGGGTAAAACAACACTGGCAATGAATATCGCATTCAATGCGGCAAATGCAATATTAACAGGACGCGCAAATTCACATTACAAAGGTGCGGTTGCATTTTTCTCGCTTGAAATGTCTGCGCCCCAGTTGGCGACACGTGTTTTGTCATCACAAACAAAAATTCCGGCGACATCTATGCGTGAAGGTTCGCTGACCGATGAAGAATTTTTGAAAATGACCCAATATTCCAAGGCTATTTCACAAACACCGTTGGTTATCGATGATACCGCCGGTATGTCTGTACCAATGATTCGAACACGCGCACGCAGATTG
>Ga0247609_10001243_pt1 | contig 31285 bp, 23 predicted proteins | sample 172DNAGHGlowgp2_FD_193487 | JGI IMG/M metagenome (GOLD analysis project Ga0247609, IMG submission 193487) | Sheep rumen microbial communities from Palmerston North, Manawatu-Wanganui, New Zealand - 1728 DNA GHGlow gp2 | ecosystem: Host-associated > Mammals > Digestive system > Stomach > Rumen ... | reverse complement strand
TCGGTTTAGGCTCCACCCATACCTTAGTATATAATGTAGCATCTTCATTCACATACGGCTCTGGGTCATAGGAGATGAAGCGCATCCTGTTCACATTCTTGCATGCTTTGTCAATGATTAGTCCGCTATTGGCGAAGTCACGTCTCAGCGCTTCGAACTGAGCCTCATGCTTATCAGGATAGGCAATGCGGAAGATGGCAAACCAGCCTTTGCCACGGATGCTGCGGCCCGCATAGAGTATCTGGGGAATGTTATGCCACTCATGCTTCATGTCATCGAACCAGTCAACATCCAAGTTATCTTTCTTGTCGATGTCGATACAGAGAAGGTTCGAGTGGGCCACTAGGTTTTCCGCTTTACATGTAGGAGCAAATGTGCCCGAGATGGTTGCCACAGGCAGTTGCAACTTCAGGCGCTTTTGCACATCTTCATCTGATATGGAACGGATATGCTCTATCTGTTCCTTGTACTTGTCACAGAAGAGAAAGTCGCGCAGGGAGATTTCCGTACCGACATTATCTTCTACGTTTCTATAATAGCTAATCTTTGTATCAAATAGACTTTTCATTGTTACTCTATTTTTAAGTTCGTTGTTGTAGTTGTAATTGGGGCGAAAGCCTTGACTTATAAGGCATTGACGTTACAACTTGGGTACAACCATGAGGATGTGAGTCCATGATGGAGAGGTGTGTACCTTGGTTGTAGGGTGGTTGTATGCTTATGCCCTTTATCCATAGGCTATTACTGACATCTACAACTACAACCATCATTGTTCCTTTAGTATTTTATTGACATACTGCTGAGAAACGCCGAGAACTTCGGCAAGGGCATTCTGCGACTTGATTGTGAACTGACGATTGACGGCACGTAGCAAGTCAGCGTTGGTCATTGGACGCTGTGTGGCTGCTGAGCCTCGTAACAAAGGATAAATGCGCTCGATATGAATATTGATAAAGTAATCGGCCATGCGGATGGCATGTTCCATTCCTTCCGCTGTGATAACTGGCTCATTCCAATGGTCGGACAGCAGGTGTGCCATGATAGCCAGCCGCAGCGTATGGATGTTCATCTTCTGTATCATGCCGCCGATGTAGCAATCCTCCTCTGCATCGGCCCTCATGTCGTTGGTATCGGCATAGTTGGAGTAAAGGTGGTTTGCTTCATGGGACAGCTGGAGGGTTAACGGCTGCATGTCGAACAGTCTGCCGATGATGCCAGTCCAGCTCGTGCGCATCTCCGGTGTCATGAACTTACGGTCACATCGTTTTATGAATGGGCCTTTGTCGGGATAGACAAAGAGGAATCGCTGCGTGAAGCCAGAATCCATCAAGGCATCAGTGCCGAAGGTCTTGCCGAGCAGTTCTGGCTGTATGCCGCCATTGATGCACATGGCAGGATCGTCAATCAGTTTGGTCTCCTCAGACTTTCGGTTAATGGCAAAGCCGACGTTTGACCAAATGGAAAGCAATTGTGATAACTCAGCACCAACCCCATTTCCGCCTTTGGAATAACGGCCCAAGGAATCAATGAACGATTTCAGTTCGTCGGCCACTACTCCAATCATATCACCCTGTGCAAGCAGGGCATTACGGGATTCTGGCGAACTGTCACCGACTATTCGTTGATGGAATACAGGTTGCTCACCGCCGTAGCTTTTGTCTTCGTGCTTGCATTGGTCATAAAACGCTTTTTCTTCCAGGTACTTGGCAAAGTTGGCTTTGTCGTGCTCGCGTAAAGGACGGGTAACTTCTTTGAGGGGACCAGTCTTGTTTCGGCTGGGCTTACCAACCATGCAGAAAAAGTCGCATGGGTAATTCGTATAAGGGTTGGTGACGAGCTGTGCCTTTTTCCCTGCCGCGATACCAGCGGTAAAGAGACTGTTCACCACCACATACTCCTGTGGACATCCGTAGGATTCTGAAACAGTACGGATATACTCTTGCACCGGTTCGGAAAACCAATCAATAGGCAGCACCGGCTCTGCGAAGGTCGATGCTTTCAGGTGCGACGTTTCCTTGGGTGGAACGGGATGAGTCGGCAAAGACTCAGAAAGTTCAAGAGCTGATGCTTGCACGGCAGAGAGATTGGGTGGAACCTTGTTAACAGGCTCCACCTTCTCTGCCTCTGAGTTGATGATGGAAAGGAAGTCTGGCTGTCCGTTTCCATCAAATGGCATAATGTGTTCTGACATTACTTACCTCCTTTCTTGTTGCACATACTTTTGTCTTGAGCCAGTTGCAGCGCATGGTCAGCATCTACAATGATTTTACGGCCAACCTGAGTGATGGCAGCATTAATCTTCCCGCTTTTCTTGATGCGGTTGGCTGTAGGTATTGAGCATCCAAAAATCTTAGCGATACCTCGGATGCCATACTCGTACCTCTTTTTAGATGTCTCAGCGACTGGGGCAGGTACATAGTTCGCCCCTTGAAGAGATGAATTCTGTAGAAACAGGAACTCCTCACCAGTCATCTGCCATAACGGCTTTTTTAATAATTCATCTAATTGCATAATCTTCTATTTTTTGCAATTTAGGCTTCCAAGATGAGGTACGAGACTCATCTTTTCTTTGCCATTCATGGCGCAGCTCGTACTCTTGCGTCACGTTTTCAAGTGCAAAGTTAGCATGAATACACAAAAGAAAAATCACTAAATATCGATTGATACTCAGTGATTTATGCGATTATTTGGATGCTCGTTTGGATAGTTTGGAACTCCCTTTGGATAAAGATTTGGTTTGGATTGTAATTTAGAGTAGTTATTAGGTACATAGGTCGGTATAGAGACAAAAAACGGTGTATCTTGACAATATAGATACACCGTTTATGGGAAGAATACGACTGGGAGAATGATTACTATATGCCCGATGTCGCTTTTCTTATCTGAGTTTTTACTTCCTGTAGGATTGCTTCTTTCTGATCGCCCCATTGCTCATCTGGGTTATGAACTGTCTTGGAACCTTTATTACTATAGGATCTAAGCACTCGATAAACTGAAGCCGAGAACTTATCAATGTCATCTTCTGGGAAATAGTCATTCTTAAAAGCCGCTGTCAGAATCTTATCAGATGTTTCGTCTTTAACAAGTCCTCTTATGGCAATCATACAATAACCAACAATGGTTCTCTCAGATTTCTTGCCTTTGTGCCGCGCTAATATATCTTCAATAGCATGAATGACACGTTGGTTCGAAGATGCAGGTTTCAGATTCTGGCTCAGTGTCAATCCAGTGGAGTTGTACATGAGGACTTTTTCTTCCATCGTATTTTCTGCTTGCGACTGAGTAGGGGGTGTGCTATTTTCGCTATTGCCAGAAAGCCCTTGTTGCTCTTTAAGGTAAAAACGAACCCCTTCTATTCGTCCAACATTGATGATGTAGTTCTGGTTGAGTTCATTATTTGAAGATGATTGCATTTCATTTGTTTGTTCAAGATTATCAGCATAAAGGGCAAAATCCACCTTGGCTGATGGATGTTCCTTCTCATATTGCTCACAGAAGTTGTAAGCAGAGATAAATCCATTAGCGTACCAACGGCCTGTGTGCGACAATTCCATCAGTGGCACATTACTCTTTTGCTTGGTCATTGAGTCATAGTATGTCTGTAACTTGTCTCTTGTTGAATCTGATATTAACACAACAAGTTTTTTGTCTTGGTAGGCCGAAATAAAATGTTGGTAACCAGCTATAGCCTGATGGCTAAAGTCCCGAATTTTACCATTCCACAAAGTATGCAACTTAGGAATAGTGTACTGAAAATACTTTTCTGGCTCTATAATCATATCAGTGGTTTACATTAAATCAAACTTCGACATAGCACTGGCTTTTGTCTCGTCGGCAACATCTATATAGGGTTTCATGGCCTTATAATCGCTGTGTCCTGTCCATTTCATAATAACATTTGCCGGTATGCCAAGAAGGATGGCATTGCAGATAAAGGTTCTACGACCAGCATGTGTACCCATCAGTTCATATTTGGGATGGGTCTCGTCTATTCGCTGCTGCCCACGATAATATGTAAGGTGTACTGGCGAATCTATGCCAGCCAGTTCACACAACTCTTTCAGGTATTCGTTCATCCTCTGGTTGCTGATGACAGGCAGTGCTTTATCGTTCTTAAACGGTATATCCTTATACTTTTCAAGAATTGAACGACTGTGCTTGTTGAGGTCTATCTTTAGATAGTCGGTTGTCTTGATTGTTGTTATTTCTATGTGGTCATCCTTAATGTCACTTCTACGGAGATTGTAAACATCTGAATACCTCAGACCCGTGAAACAGCAGAAAGAAAACACATCGCGCACACGTTCCAGATATTGCTTGCTTCCTGGAATCTGATAGTCACGTAATTGCTCTTGCTCTTTTCGAGTCAAGAAGATAATCGGCTTTTCTGGGTTCTTCAGCTTTGGCTTGTATGTCTCGAACGCAGCATTTTGATGGAATCCTTTTTTCTTACTCCATCTTAAAAACCATTTCAGGAAACCAAACTGTTTAGAGATAGTACTATTTCTCATCTCTAACTTGTGACCAAGAAAATCCATATAGTCGTTCAGGCCTTCCTCTGTGAAATCGTCAAAGGAAATGTTGGGATTGAAATCGTGAAGATGGTTCCTTTGAGCCGCGAATTTCTCGAAAGTGGCTTTTGTCCAATCATTCAGCTTGCCGTTCTCCTCAGTGAACTCATCGTATATTTCCCAGAAGGTCTTTTGGTGAATGAGGTCTTCACTTTTTGGATCTTCCACTTTTGTTCTTGATGTATATACATCCTTCAGTTGCTCTGTGGTCGGCATCAACTCCTGCAGTTCGAATTCCTTGAATATATCCTGAATCAGAGTATAACTTCGTGTCAATTCAGCATTGATTTCCGAAGCAGAAACTTTCAACTTATTGGTGCAACCATTTTTTACTCTTTGTTTAGTGGCATCCCACTTAGCGGCATCAATACGATAGGGCATCGTAAACTCAATACGTTGTCCAGAATAATTCACCCTCATCCGGATAGGTACATTCTCAGTAATGGCCACACCGTTCTTCTTTCTCGCTTCAAGGGCAAAGATGATATTTCTCTTGATATTCATATTGTTATGCTATTGAAATCACTTTTGATATCCCAACTGTCTTATATGGTCATTCAAAACCTTAAGTTGCTCAATTAAGTCATTAAACGGAATGCTTTCTCCATAAATCATGTGTAATCGCATCTGTTCGTAGTCTGAGCGCCATGCGTCTTTTACAGACTCAGGTGGCAGTATCGATATACTGGATGGGAAAAGCGTATCGTAATCAAATCCACGGAGTCCGATAAAAGTTTTGCGATGCTCTATTACTTGACGATACAGTTGTTCATCATTCAATGCACGTTCGGCAATCGGTGTTTGAAGAATCTGTCCGATGTCATACATGTGCCTTGACATTCTTTCAACTCTGATATTATCAGCAGAGTTGCTGAATTCTTCATGTAGAAGGAATATCTTCTCCAAGAATGTTCGTTCAGGGAGTACGGTTCTTACATTGAAGGTGTTCCTTTCCCAACGTGAATCGGGGAACACCTCATCAATGATAGGATTAAGCGTGACAACCTGTACAGGCTCACTCATAGATCTGCCACTAACCTCGATACGAACCATGTTGCGGATATAGGGATTGGTCTCGAAGAGTGAAGGGTACTCGACTTCGATTATCTCAGGATCTGTGGTGGTTACGGAGGTGATGTTAACATGTATTTTGAACATACCTTCCGTAATTCCTTCTTCGATAAGCGCATCGTGAAGTTCATACTGCAACTTGTTTCTAACGAAGCTGCAGGCAGCGCGTCTCAGTTTGTCGCTAATCTGAGTCTTTGACAGAGTTCCGCCAAAGCCCAAATATTCGCGATCGATGCCAATATCAATGTCTTCTGAGATTCTGTCTATCAGTTTCCAGCATTTACTCAGTGATGTGCCACCCTTGAAACTTGTGTGTTCAGCACTCGGGAGTTTGTATAGTGCAGCAAGAACCTGGCATATCCACCAATCTTTCTCAGCCAGGTTGACGTTGATACCCGTCTGAGCTGAAGCCTGTGTAAAAACAATCCTTTGCTGCTCCTGCGATAATTCTATAAATTTCATAGTGCTATAAGCTCCTTTCTCACCCATGCTGGTGCAAGTTTAATATCTTCGTTATAATCTTCTTCTGCCACATTTTTAATATGCTCTTTCAGAATCCGTTTCTGCTCATCGGTTATCTTACCTTCTCCAATCGCTCTCATAGCAGCAACAATACGCATCATTAAGTCAGAGCGGAAGCTGAGGGCTTTCAATTCCGAGGTGTGCTTGAACATGACGCCATGTCCTTTGCCGACACTTATTCTTCGAGGCGAGCCATCAGTAAGATAAACGGCGTTTGCTGGTACTTGTGTACTCAGTCCAAGACTATTGAGAGCGTAGTCTCCTGTTGGAACAATACGTGAATGATCACGCTTTGCTATAGCCTGGGCAATATTGTCCAAGCTTGGCAACAGCATTCCAAGGCCAAGTTCTTTGTCGTACTTAGGCTTGTAATATATCCCGTGGGCCAGTCTTACGATAACATTACGTTCACATAGTCTGATTAGTGACTTCTTGATGGCCTCTGGCGTACCAAGCTCGGCATAGTCTGTGGAAAAAACTATTTTCCCTTCCGGTTCCGAACCGATGGCAGTCTCAATTCTTTTTGCTGTACTATCAACCATACTAATTTGTATTTTGGCACAAAATTATAATAAATTTGGGACAAAACAATGCTTTTGCACCAAAAAGTTACTTATTTTAATGCTTATTTAACGTATAGGAGGCTAAAAGTCCTGTTTTCTGCGCAAAAAACAAGACTAATATACATGAATCAATGCAGAACAGTCGTTTGAACACCAAAATCTGAGAATACTAAGATATCATTCTTCTGGGTGTAAATTCAAAATCTACACCCAATTTTACACCCAAAAATTGCGATACGGAAAGATATTTTGTGATATCCTGATTTTGGGATAATTTTATAAACGGCTGACATACAGCAATTTGTGTATTTTATGATATTCCAAGAAACCATAAGTTAGAGAGCCTCTCTCTCCGCGGATTTCCAAAATTTGGAACATCTAAAACGCTAATCCTCAATGGGTTAGCGTTTTTCATGCCTAATATTCCCAAACTTTCCGATTTTTTGTGGGAACATTTGGGGAGCATCTTAAGGCGCAGAAGTGGGTGCAGGAGATCATCAACGAGCGCAACGAGAACGTGGAGCAGACCGTGGCCTCAGCCGCTGAACGCATGGCTGAGAGAGAGAAGAAATACCTCTCCCAGCAACCGAGTAAGGCCATGCAGGAGGCTATCAAGGAGGCATGCGGGAAGACGTGGAACGAGATTACGTATAACAGAGGGACGGTTCTTTTGGTCCCTGTGTTATCTAGAACCTGAAGTTAAAAAACGTCTATTATAGTATGGATTTCTCTGATTTTATTTGTATCTTTGCCGTGCTATACCAGAGTTATGCTTGTTTTCTAATCGCAGCACTAAGACAAGTATGAAATCTGACATGGCAAGATCCATGACAACCCTTGTTGCTCAGGGGAATAAAACCACAAATAACAATAGTGTTGCGGAATAAAGGTGTATGAAAAGAATTGCTTTATCAATGATCGCAGTACTCGTCCTGTTTTCCACAGTAAACTGCAAGGATGGTGCAAAGGGTACAAAAAGTGAAAATGCTGTAAATGTTGCAAATGTCGCAAATACCACCGCTGAGCAAGTTCAAGACTCAATGGTACTTGGCAAACTCTATTATGTCAACCTCAAAGAGGGAGAGCAGCCCGTCATGACTGGCCTGAGCCTGTTCGGCAACCGTTGCGGTAGCGAAGATTTCAACCACAAGCCCTGCGCCGCCGAAGGTATCCGTTCTGTCTTTGAATTGAACGAATGGGTAGAGTTTCATCCAGAAACAAGCGCAAAGACTGGCATCAAAGTGATGGTTTTCAAGCACAATGCCGGCCAAGGTGTTTACCAGAAAAACGCCTTGAACAGCGAAACCACTGGTTTTGTTCAAGAATGCGAACTGAAGAAAGATCCCGAGGCTGAAGAAAACGATCAATGGGGCTCCTTCTACCTTCATCCCGATGAGGTTGAGCCAGGTTTCTACGACTTTGTTTTCCTCTACAACAACAAGGTCTTTGCCACCATGCTGACAAAATTTTACAAACCCAACGAGCTAATCGAAAAGCCTGATTCGGAGTTGGAGAAACTCATGAAGGAATGAGGAACATTCTTACTTTTCTCCTGCTCTGTTTCCTGACAACAGGAGCGCAAGCACAACTGAAACCTCGTGTGGTCATCCTTACAGATATCGGGCGACCAGACCTCGAACCAGACGATACCGAGTCGCTGGTACATCTTCTATGCTATGCCGACCAGCTGGAGATTGAGGGTATCATCACTTCAACGGGGTGGAACTGTGACCCATATCCTACGCAGAGTGCCGCCTACCGCGATTCGGTGGTGGAGGCATACGCCACGGATGTATATAACCTCATGAGGCGATCTGACCAAAAAGCATTTGTCAGCAAAGACAAGGAAAATGGCAAACAGAAGATCGGCTATTGGCCCAGTGCGGAATACATTAGTAGTCGTTGCGTGATGGGTAGTCAGCGGGCAGGTATCAATGTGATTGGCAATGACAATGACAGCGAGGGAAGCGAACTGATTATCCGTCTGGCAGACGAAAAAGATGAACGTCCCATCTGGGTGTGTGCCTGGGGCGGTGCCAACACATTGGCGCAAGCCATTTGGAAAGTTAAACAGACACGTACGTCTGAACAGCTGAAGGCTTTCCTGCACAAGCTCCGTCTTTACACCATTACAGACCAGGACATGGTGTATGCTATGCGGATGAACCTTGCCTACAGCTCTCATCAATGGATGCGTCGTGAATTTACCGACGACCTTCTGTTTGTGTGGGACGAAGGCACTTGGCAGTTGCAATGCAGTCTTGGACAGGAACACTGGCAGCAAATCAAGAAACATATTCAAGGACATGCTGCCATGGGCAAGCAGTATCCTGATTACAAATATGGTGTAGAGGGTGATACCCCTTCGTTCCTCAACGTGATTCCTAATGGTCTTCACAACCCAGAAGAGCCGATGCAAGTTGGTTGGGGTGGTTATCACACATGGGAACTCACGAAAGACTCAACGACGTATGCATGGACCAGTTGGCAGGAGCCTGTGAAGAGTATCTCTGAAACATATTACCGTCAGTTCTACCCCACCCAACTTAACGACTTCATCGCCCGCATCGAATGGGCTGAGACGGGAAGAGGCAATCATAATCCTGTAGCCATTGTTAACGGTCGGAAAGGTACTGACGCTATTATCATCAAGGCAAAAGCCGGTCAGACCATCACCCTCAATGCCTCTGCATCATTCGACCCTGATGGCGATGCACTCACTTTCAAATGGTGGCAGCAGAATGGCATCGGACAGAATAAGGTGGAAATCAGCGATGCTACCTCCTCTACTGTCATAGTACAATTACCTGCAGCCATTGTCAACGACGAGATTCACATCATTTGCGAAGTACACGACGACAGCCAGTACGCCTTGCCTGCCTATCGCAGAATCATTATAAAACAAGTGGTAAAATAAGTAAGAAATCATTCCATCATTCACAAATAGATTATGAACTACAGGAAAATGCTTCTCATGACCGGCTGTGCTGTTATTGCAGCAGCAGTCCAGGCACAAGTGACGATTGATATTGATGCACAGCAACGCGGACCCAAGGTGAGTCCCATGCTCTATGGCATCTTCTATGAAGACATCAACCACGCTGCCGACGGCGGTATCTATGCCGAACTGATACGCAACCGCTCATTTGAGGACGGTCCTCGTTATGGCGCACCTGCCGATATGCAGGGGTGGTCAACCTATGCAGCAGTTCCCTCGCAACTCACAGCAAAGCTGATACAACCTTCGAAGAAGACACCGCTGCTGAACGCTGTGCAGCACAACGCCCTGGAACTCGACATCAAGGCCTCGCCATCAGTACCCGTTTGTCTGGTGAACGAGGGCTACTGGGGCATCAACGCCGTGCAAGGGCGCAAATACCGTCTGACATTCTGGGCAAAGCCCCCCAAATACCAGGGCAGCGTGAAAGCCACGCTGTGCTCGAAAGATGGCTCACAAATCTACGCAGAGGCTGTCATCAACGGTTTCGGCACAGGGAAGACGAAGGGTTGGAAGAAATACGAGGCAACGCTCACTGCCAACGACAACGATCCGCAGGCACAGTTCGCCTTGGTGTTCGATGGTGTAGGACAGGTGCAACTCGACATGGTGAGCCTCTTCCCACCCACCTTCAAGAATCGAGAGAACGGTATGCGTCCAGACCTCGCCAATATGCTGTGGCAACTGCATCCGAAGTTCATGCGCTTCCCTGGCGGCTGCTTTGTAGAGGGTCAGGAGAGTCCTGACAACGCCTTCCGCTGGGAGCGTACCATCGGCCCGATTGAGGAGCGCGAGGGCCACTGGAACGTGAACTGGGGCTATCGCACCACCGACGGACTGGGCTATCATGAATACCTGCAGCTGGCAGAGGACCTGGGAGCCAAGCCACTCTACGTGGTGAATGTGGGCATATGGCACGGTGGCATGACGCCCTACGACAGCATCCAGCCGTGGATTGACGAGTGCTTGAATGCCCTGGAATATGCCAACGGCCCTGTCACATCGAAGTATGGTGCCATGCGAGCCAGTAACGGACACCCTGAACCTTTCGGAATAGAATACCTGGAAGTGGGAAACGAAAACAACCAGCCAGATCCTCGTCAGCAGAGCGACCACTACTACGAGCGCTACGATCAGTTCTACAAGGCTATCCGCGCCAAGTATCCTGAAATGAAGATTATCGGTAACGTGGTGGCGTGGGGCGACGACAACCCCAAGTGGAACAGTCAGCTGCCCGTTGACCTGCTTGACGAGCACTACTACCGCTCGCCTGATTGGTTTGCCGCCGCCTTCCACAAGTATGATAACTACGACCGCCAAGGTCCGAAGGTCTATGTGGGTGAATATGCCGTGACCAATGGATACGGCAACCTGGGCAACATGAACGCCGCACTGGGTGAGGCCGTCTATATGATGGGCATGGAGAACAATGCCGATGTGGTGGAACTGGCCTCCTATGCCCCCATCTTCGTCAATGAGAATGATGCCCGCTGGCGTCCTGACATGATACGTTTCAGCAGCAGTCGCTTGATGGGCACCCCCAGCTACTACGTGCAACAGCTCATGCCGCAGCATCTGGGCACGCAGGTGGTGAAAGTGGTGCAGGACGACCCCTATAAGGACAAGGTTCGCAAGCCGCTGACGCCGAAGCAGAACCGTGTGGGATTCGGAACATGGAACACACTCGCCACGTTTGAGACTGATAAGGAGGTGGATTTCGTGCATGGCGACTGGCAGAAAGAAGACAACAACGTACGGCAAACAGGCCGTCAGGAGGCCACGCTCTGCATCGAGAAGAACGTCATCGACAGCGACCACTACACCTGTAAGTTCCGCGCCCGCAAGGACGAGGGTGCCGAGGGTTTCATCATCGTCTTCAACTATGTGGATGAAAAGAACTACTGCTGGGTGAATTTTGGTGGATGGACGAATACGCAGCATGCCATTGAGCAGATCAGCAATGGTGGGAAGTTGCTTGCCGACAGCAAACGGGGACGTGTGGAGCCTGGGCGCTGGTATGATGTCACCCTGCAGGTGGCCGGCGACAGCGTGAAGGCGTGGCTCGACAACGAACTGGTATTCAATACCGTGCTGAAGCATGATGTCACCAAGGGAATCTTCTCATCGGCCACCATCGACGACACCACCGATGAACTCATCGTGAAGGTAGCCAACACCAGCGATGCAGCCACTACTGCCCGTCTGAACCTAAAGCATTTCACACCCAACTGTGCCCGTGTGGTACGTCTGGCTGCGAACGACGGCATGGAAGAGAACACGCTCCAAGCACCCACCACTATTCATCCTGTAGAGCAGCTGCTCTCGCCAAAGAATGGCAGTGTACTCCTTGACGTTCCCCCTTACTCGCTGAACATCGTCAGAATAAAGGAAGACAAGTAACTCTATAACAAATTCCTACCTTAGCAGTACACATGACAGTAACTGCTAATCGGTTTTCAGATAGAGAGTGAGACGTGAATAGTCGATGATGGCATGATGCCTTTCCAGGAAGTCTGTGCCCAACACCCCATCAACCCGACGGGAACGGTTTCTCTTGAATTCGGCATTGACGTATGAGATGTCCATGAGGAACAGACTGTCGTTCCTGATCTCCTTGCCGTTGATTCCAAAGACGCCTGTCGTCCTGACCAACGGACTGGCTGAGCCGATGCCTGCAGCATAGTCCCTGAGGGCTTGAACTTCAAGCCCGTACTGGTCTTTCTTGGATAAGTCTATCAGTGTAGCACCACCACCTGTATCAACAAGGAAGACGCAGGGTTTCTCATTCACCTGCAGGGTAATGGTGATAAATGTTTATTCTTTACCGTGATAGGATGGGTGCTCATTATCAGGATTAACAACTAACTTCTCAACTACGATTTCCGGGTCTATCATCACAACTTTAATGATATGATTGCCTGCTGTAGGCATGTCGAAATCGATGCTGAGCCATCGAAGGTTGTCAAACACCTCGCTACGCATCCGTTGACGTGAGCCAGACAGATAGATGTCGCTTGCTGGTCGAGGAAGTGGTTTCAGCACCTTTGAACGTGCAATATTCTCTTTTGTATATTCGTTGAAAGTGTCCACATAACCTTGTCGGGCATCAATGGTCTGCATCTCGCCATCATCGACACGAACACCTATACGGAGTCCGCGTGCAGGGTTGACATCGTTGGTGGGCAAGATTCCCAGTGCCAGCTTCTGCTTGCCTGATTGTGAGAAGTTGATGTCATATTCCAATGTTGCACCATCACCCAGAGGACGGCTTTTTGCCGTAACGGGTTCAATGCCCATATTGCCCTTGCCGCGTCCCAGTCCTGGCAGAAACACCCAGTGAGCATCATCTGTGGCTGAGAATGTGAAGGTTCGCATATCCAATATACGTGTAGAATAGTTAATAGTTAGTATTCATACTTAAGTGTTATGTTTGACATAAAAAAACTCTCTTGATTCTGGCGGTGCTTCATTGCACCGCCTGTTTTTCACAGCTTCCCAATGCTATAGAGATAGCGGGGAAAATGTACCCTGGCTGGAACTTGGGCAATACGCTGGAAGGCGGCGGCAACGACAACAATTACACCAATAAAGGCGGCTTGGGCGCCGAGAAAGCCTGGCAGGGCACTACCACCACACAGCAGATTATCGATTTTGTTGCGGCTCAGGGCTTTAAGTCAGTTCGTATTCCAGCCGCCTGGGTAATGGGGCATATTGTGGATCCTGACGAATTGACCATCGATGCGGCATGGATGGCGCGGGTAAAAGAGATTGTCGACTATTGTATCAACGACAACCTTTATGTGCTGCTTAATGACCACTGGGACGGAGGATGGATACAGGGCACGTTTAAAAGTGACATCAGCGCGCCAACGGTACAGAATAACTGCATCAAGATGAAGAAACTGTGGACTCAGATAGCCGAGGCCTTTAAAGACTACGACGAGCATCTGCTCTTTGCCGGACTTAATGAACCTGAAGCTGAGACGGAAGCACAGATAAATGTCCTGATGACCTATGAGCAAGCTTTTATCGACGCCGTACGTGCCACTGGCGGAAACAACGCTTCGCGTACGTTGGTTGTTCAGGGACCAAATACAAGTATCGAACTGTCAAGCAAGTATGTTGATATGAGTAAGTTTGTCGACTCTGCCAGTAATGCATTGATGATTGAGGTGCATTATTATAGTCCTCCACAGTTCACGGGCGTATGGGAAGGTCCCAACGGTGATGAACCGTTCTATTTTTGGGGTGCTGCTAACCATGTGCCATCGGGAACATACAAAAAGTACAACTGCACCTGGGGAGAAGAATCTTACGTCCGTGAGCAGTTCGACATGATGAAGAAAAACTTCGTCGACAAAGGTATTCCCGTCATCTTAGGTGAGTATGGTGCCAACTGGCGCGAGTTTTCAAACACTTCCATTCAGAAGAAACATGATGCCAGCATCCGTCTGTTCCATAAGACCATCAACGAGGAGGCCGTCAAGCGTGGCATCATCCCTTATGTTTGGGACATCAATAATCCCAATCGTTATGGCACAGGGGGTATCATGTGCATCATCGACCGTAGCAAACCTGCTGTATTCGACCAGAATTCTTTGGATGGTATTCTTGAGGGCTCAGCTGCTACATGGGGTGGCCCTACAGCGGGTATTCGTCATGTCACCACAAAAACAACTGCATCAGGAAACATTGGTCAATGCTATAATATGGCAGGCCAGCGGGTTACAGCAGGAACAAAGGGCCTGCTGATTATCGATGGGAGAAAGATATTACACAAATAATAAGGAGGGTAACGGGCTCGGTTCTGAATTTTTTTTGTAACTTTGTTGCCAAAAATACAACTTATGATCAAATTATATAAAGTGATAGCTGTCGCCCTGCTGATGGCAATGATGGATACGAAGGCCAATGCAGAGACAGCAAGCACAGCACCCTGTGGACCTGTGCCTACGGACAATCAACTGCGCTGGCAGGATATGGAGATGTATGCCTTCATTCATTACTCGCTGAACACATACACGGATCAGGAATGGGGATTCGGGAACGAGGCGCTGGAATTGTTCAACCCCTCTGACCTGGACTGCCGGCAGTGGGCTCGCGTATGCAAGCAGGCTGGTATGAAGGGCATCATCTTTACGGCTAAACATCACTGCGGTTTCTGCATGTGGCCGAGTGAATACACCGAGTACTCCGTGAAGAACACGCCGTGGAAGAACGGGAAGGGCGATGTGGTGCGCGAACTGGCCGATGCCTGCCGCGAGGAAGGACTTGAGTTTGCCGTCTATCTCTCGCCCTGGGACAGGAATCACCCGGAATATGGCCGGCCTGCATATGTGACCTATTTCCGCAACCAGCTGCGCGAACTGCTGACCAACTACGGTGAGATATTCGAGGTGTGGTTCGACGGAGCCAATGGCGGCGATGGCTGGTATGGCGGTGCCAACGAGACGCGCAAGATTGACCGTACCACCTATTATGAGTGGCCTGAGACGTACAAGATGATCCGTGAGCTGCAGCCCAAATGCTTGATATGGAACGACGGCGGTGACCGCGGCGACCTGCGCTGGGTGGGCACCGAGGCCGGCAACGTGGGCGAGACAAACTGGAGTATGATGCCCGGCAAGGGCGACACCCCCTGGCACATGCTGCACTACGGTGTGGAGGACGGCGACGTGTGGTGTCCTGGCGAGACGAACACCAGCATACGTCCCGGGTGGTTCTATCACGAGACGGAGAACGAGCATGTGAAGAGTCTTTCGAAACTGATGGACACCTATTATAAATCGGTGGGCCGCAACTCCACCTTGCTGCTCAACTTCCCCATAGCGCCTAACGGTCGCATTCATCCCAACGACAGCCTTCGCGGCATCGCCTTTAAGAAAATGATTGACGAAGTGTTTAAGACCGACCTTGCAAAGAATGCCAAGGTAAAGACACAGGGGAATGTGACACTTGTTGAATTCCAGAAACCCACGCCATTCAACCGTTTCGTGGCCGAGGAAGATATCCGACAAGGCCAAAGGGTGAAGAAGTTTACGCTGGAGGCTCTTGTCGACGAAAAGTGGCAGCCGCTGAAGGATGCACTGGTGGAGAACGGAGACGGTCTGACCACCATAGGTCATCGCCGCATCGTCTGTTTCCCTACCGTCAACGCCACAAAGCTACGCTTCACCGTCACCGACAGTAAAGCCAAGCCCATCATAAAGCGCACATCCGTCTATCTGGCTCCAGAGCTGACAGACGATATCCCCGACAGCGGCGAGAAGCGCAGCAGCAACCTGCACTACTTCTTCAGCAGCCCTCGTCAGATGATGATTGACTGGGACACAGAACAGACCATCAGCTCTTTCCGTTACCTGCCTCCGCAGAACACGAAGGACGGCACTGTGACACACTACACCCTTTGGGCTTCCTCCGACTGGTCAAACTGGACAAAGCTTGCTTCAGGCGAGTTCTCAAATATCGTGAACAATCCCATTTGGCAGACCATTAAGTTCCCGACAACCAAAGCCCGTATCCTCAAGTTCGACGCCGACCGCCTTGCCTCAGGAGAGCGAATGGCCTTTGATGACTTTGAGGTGGTTACAGGCGAGCCTGAGGGATTCAAGAATCCCGTGCTTCCCGGTTTTCATGCCGACCCAAGTGTATGCCGGGCGGGCGACGACTTCTATCTCGTAAACAGCACGTTTCAGTATTTCCCCGGTGTTCCGGTGTTTCACTCGAAGGACCTGGTGAACTGGGAACAGGTGGGCAACTGCCTGACTCGTCCGTCGCAGGTCGACCTGAAGGGAACCGACGGCAACAACGGCATCTATGCCCCCACCATCCGTTATAATAACGGGCGCTTCTATATGGTGACAACGGTGTTCCCCTCGCGCCGGCATTTCTACGTATGGACCGATAACCCCGCTGGCGAGTGGTCGGAACCCGTCGTGATAGACTTCGCCGTTGGCAGTTGCGACCCCACGCTCTACTTTGAGGATGACAAATGCTATTTCCTCTGGAAAGAGGGCGACATCAAGATTTGCGAGATTGATGTGGAGACAGGCAAACAACTGGGCGAGATACATCACTTAGGCGTAGGACTTGGCGGACGCTATCCCGAAGGGCCACATATATATAAGAAGGACGGTTACTATTATCTGCTGTTGGCTGAAGGCGGCACAGAACATGGGCATCATGTGAATATCCTTCGCAGCAAGAACCTTTTCGGCCCATATCAGCCCAACCCGGCCAACCCCATCCTGTCGCACTTCAACATGAAGATGCAGAACAGTCAGATACAGGGACTGGGGCATGCCGACCTGATACAGGCACCCGACTCCTCGTGGTGGATGATTTGTCTGGGCTACCGCACCAGCGGTTATCTGCAGCATGTGATGGGACGTGAGACAATGCTGGCTCCTGTCCGTTGGGAGCAAGGCGGCTGGCCTGTGGTAAACGGCGACGGCACGCTGCAGACAGACATGAAATGCCAGACATTGCCGTTGGTCGCTATGCCGAAAGACCCCATCAGGGAAGAGTTTGATTACATCAAGCGCGATGCCCCTAAGGACAGCTATCACTCGTTGGGACTGCCGATGGGATGGATGAGTCTGTGCAACCCCGACTATTCGCGCTATTCGCTGACGGAGCGTAAAGGCTGGCTTCGCATGCGCCCCAGCACGACCGACCTTAGCGAGACGGCCTCGCCAACATTTGTTGCCCACCGCCAGACGGAACTGAACTTTACGGCCACGGCCTTGTTCGACCTCTCCCACCTTTCGGAGAGCATGCAGGCCGGAATCACCGCATACGCCGCTCCGCTGAACCACTACGATGTGGTGGCTGAGAAAAGGAACAGACAAATCATCATCAAGTCGAATGTACGCTTGGGACAAACCAGCCACAGCGAAAAGGAGTTCACGCTCAGCGGCACCCGAGCCTACCTGCGCATCACCTCCGACAAGGACTTCTACTACCTGCAGGCATCTTCTGACGGAAAGGACTTCGTCGAGCTGGCCAAGATGGAATACCGTTTCCTCAGCACAGAGACCATCGGCGGTTTTACCGGAGTAATGCTCGGGCTCTTCGCGCAGTGCGACAATGAAACAGGCGGATATGCTGATGTAGACTGGTTTGAGTATCTGACACAAGAAAAGTAATAAGTATATGAGAACTATTTCTATTTGGTTACTGATGGCCATGCTGGCAATGACAGCGCAGGCACAAACCGCGCCCGACTGGGAGAATCCCGCCGTTCTGGGCATTAACAAACTACCCTATCATGCCACGTTACAACTGCCTTCGAAATGGAAGGAGTGCAAGGAGATAGTCAGTCTCGACGGCGAGTGGCAATTCCATTGGAGCCGCAATCCCGAGGAAAGGCCTGTGGGTTTTGAGAGAGAGGACTATGACGTAAGCCAGTGGCACAAAATCAAGGTGCCGGGCAACTGGCAGACGCAGGGCTTCGGCACCCCCATCTATACCAATATAGAATACCCTTTTAAGCGCAACCGTCCCAGTGTGACGAGTGAACCTCCAAAGGACTGGACCGCCTACGAGAACCGAAACCCCGTGGGCTCGTATGTGACGTTCATCAACGTGACCAAAGAAATGCTCGCTAAGAACCTGATTCTTCACTTTGGCGGTGTGCATTCCGCCATGTATGTTTGGATCAACGGGAATAGAGTGGGCTATAGTCAGAATTCCATGTCGCCGGCAGAATTTGACGTGACAAGCTATCTGCGTGCAGGCATGAACAAACTTGCCGTAGAAGTGTATCGCTGGTCAGACGGCAGTTATCTGGAGGATCAGGACATGTGGCGCCTCTCAGGCATCTTCCGAGAGGTGCAGCTATGGGTGCGCCCGTTGGTGCATATAGCCGACTATCAGGTGACGGCTGTTCCGAACAACGACTATAGCGAGGCGGAAGTATGCGCAAAGATAAGCATCTGCAACACCGGGAAGCGATATGCAAAGGTGTTCCCCGTATTTAAAATTGACGGGAGAACAAATGGGCTGTTACGCCCGCTGGCAATCAATGCCGGCGACACCGTTTGCCAAATATATCATTACACTATAAAGAATCCCCGATTATGGTCGGCCGAAAAACCGGACCTCTACCCGTTCAGCGTGGAGTTGCAGGATAAAAAGAGACAGGTCGTCGAGCATTTCGACTATCATCTGGGCGTGAAGCGCGTGGAATGTGTGGGTGAGGTGTTCAAAATCAATGGAAAGAACGTGAAACTGCGCGGCGTGAACCGCCACGACCACCATCCTGTTACGGGCCGCTACGTGGATGATGCCACCTACGAACTGGATTTGCGCCTGATGAAACAGGCCAACATCAACTTCCTGCGCACCTCGCATTACCCCGACCGCGAGTATATCTACGAACTCTGCGACCGCTGGGGCATCTACGTGATGGATGAGGCCAACCAGGAATCTCACGGCTACGGCTATGCCAACGAAGAGATGGGACACGATGCCGCTTGGCGGGATGCCCATGTGGATCGTGCTGAATCGCTCGTAAAGCGCGACTACAACCATCCTTGTGTCATCCTCTGGAGCCTTGGCAATGAGGGAGGCATAGGTCCCAATATCCAGGCCATGCATGACAAGGTTTGCGAGCTCGACTCAACACGTCTCCCCTTCTACGATTGCCATCCCCGTTATTCTGCTCTCCACGACCATGGCTATCCTTCGCCAGAAGATCTACGCCGCGAGGCTGAGAAGGAAACGGAGAAACCGCTTATTGCCAGGGAGTATGCCCATGCTATGGGCAACTCTATGGGAAACCTGCAGGAGTACTGGGATGTAATCTATTCAGACTCTAGTATTGCAGGTGCAGCCGTGTGGGACTGGGTAGACCAGGGACTCCTGAAAAAGGATGGCGATATTAAATACTATGCTTATGGTGGCGACTATGGAGACAAGCCAAACCTCGACGCTTTCTGCATCAACGGACTGCTGGCTCCTGACCGCACGCCGCATCCCCACTACTATGAGGTGCAGTATGTCTATCAGCCTTTGCAGTTCGTTCAGGAGGGCGATAGCATCCGTATCATCAACCGTGACTATTTTACCGGCATCGACCACTATGAATACTATTGTGAGGTCTATCATAACGGGGAACTGGTCACCGGAGAACTTGCAAGAATAACAGGTGACAAATTCGGAATCCCCTATCCATTCTACCCCTACAACGAACCAGAACTGATTCTGAATGTCTATGCCCGTCTGCGTCAGTCCACACCATGGGCAGAAGAGGGATTCGTCGTTGCGCGCGAACAGTTCATTCTCAAACCTGAAGAGTTTTGGTATGGTGTCAGCGAGGGGAATGCGAAGCCTGTAAAATCTGCAGAGGATATGGTATTTACAACAGATAACGGCTACGTCACCATCAACCATACCGGGGCTCTCAGCTCGTGGATTGTCGATGGCAAACAGATGCTGCAGGCTCCTTTGGAACCCTATTTCTGGAAACCCGAGAACGACAATCAGCACGCCGCTCATTTTGCTGAGCGTATGGCTCCTTGGCGCGATGCAGCAGAGAATCGTACGGTAAAATCCATTCGTGTCAAGGACCATCAAGTGATTGTCGACATGACGCTGTCTGTAGGAGCCGAACTGACGTTGACATATACCGTAAAGAATGACGGACGTATCAGGGTGGATATGGACTACCGTCCTACGGCCACCGATATCCCTTTGATTCCCAAATTCGGTATGCGTTTGCGCTTGCCTGCCGACATGACCCATATCGAATACTACGGTCGTGGCCCATGGGAGAACTATCCCGATCGTAAACGTAGTGCATTCTTGGGGCGATATCAGATGCCACTTACTGAATTTGAGACGGAATACGTCCATCCGCAGGATAACGGCTGCAGGACAGATGTACGCTGGTTCTGTATTTCAAATGGAGAAAAGACCCTTCGCATCGATGGCTTGCAGCCTCTTTGCATTCGCGCCTGGGACTATGGCGAAGAGAATCTGGAGGGAGTCCGCCATCCCCATGAAATCATGCGAGGATGCTATGTCAATCTGAACATCGACCTCAATATTCATGGTGTGGGTGGCATCGACACATGGGGCAGGCGCACCTTACCCCAGTACACCATCGACGGTAACAATCCCTATCACTATGCCTTTATACTTAGTTGGCTTTGATCTTCTCGCAGAACTCAAAACGGGGTGAACCAAGGCATATTCCTGTTTCATGTCTTGTCGGTTGATTTAAATGGGTTACAATATGTTGATGCTGATTCGGCGGCCAAGCCCCTCGAAGATCTTGAAGAGCGTGGAAACCTGCACGTCGGTATGGCCGTTCTCCACCCGGGAGATATAGGCCTTCTTCGTGCCAATCCGTGACGCAAGCTGCTCCTGGGTGAGTCCCGCCCTGAGGCGTTCCTCCTTCAGGCGCTCACCGATGATGAAGGCATCGCAGCCGTTCTCGAACTCCAGCCTTGACGGCGTACCTTCCTTACCGAAATCTTCCTCTATCAAATCCTCTATCGGTGTCAGATTCAACTGCTTCATCTTTTCTCTATCCATGGTCTTCGAGTTTTTTCTTATTGTCGAAATATTCTTTCATGATTCTTTTGGCGGTCTCGATCTCCTTGCGCGGTGTCTTCTTTGGGTGCCCTCTCACGAAATTATCAATTTCGCAAGAACTCTCCCTTCTTCTGGAAGCCGTTGAAGAGTATCACTAGGTTTCCTTCATCCATACAGCAGAAGATCCGGTAGATGTTTCCCTGGTCTTCCACCCGTATCTCAAACAGGCCGGGTACGCCCGTTATGGACTTCAGGTAGGTCTGCGGTATGACATCCAGTGTCATGATGTAGACGAGTACCTGGTAGATCTTGTTGATGGTCTGCCGTCCGAGTGTCCGCTTGAACTTCTTGAAGTAGTCACCATAGACGGTGACCTACCTCTTGAACTCTTTTTTCATTTTCTATTGTGCAAGGTTAACTAATTGGTTTACAATCTCCAAGGATTTTGGGCAAAATCTTTCAATTCTGCCCAAAAATCCTTGTGTTAATCCATTATTCTATGAACTGGTTGAATTTCTTCATGGCCTCCATCTTGATTTCGTCTGCCACGTCGATATAGGGCTTCATGGCCTTGTAGTCACTATGGCCGGTCCATTTCATGACAATCTGAGGTGATATGCCCATGCCAAGTGCATTGCAGATGAAAGTTCTTCTTCCCGTATGGGTACCGACCAGTTCATACTTGGGCTTCACGACATCGATACGCTCGTTACCCTTGTAATAGGTCTGACGTACAGGGTCGTTAAGTCCGGCAAGCTTGCACAGTTCGTGAAGATATTCATTCATCTTTTGGTTTGTGATGACGGGCAACGCCTTGTCGTTGGGGAATGAGAACTGTGCATACTTTTCCAGAATCGCCTTGCTGTGGTCATTCAGTTCTATGCGGAGACTGTCATATGTCTTGATGATTGTCACTTCTATGTAGTCCTTCTTCACATCGCATCGTTTAAGGTTATTAACGTCGGAATGCCGAAGTCCTGTGAAACAGCAGAACAAGAACACGTCTCTCACCCGGTAGAGGTACAGCTTGGTCTCCGGAATTTTGTACTTTTCAAGTTTTTCCAATTCTGCCTTGGTAAGGAACACGACTTTTTTCTGCGTCTTCTTGAACTTGGGGCGGAATGTCTCGAAGCAGTTGTTCTGATGGAATCCCTTATGCAGGCTCCAACGGAGGAACCAGCGGAGAAATTCGAGACTCTTCTCTATCGTGGTATTCTTCATGTTTTTCACGTCACGGAGATATTCTATATAGCTTAAGATGCCTTCTTCGTCAAAGAAGTCAAAATCATAGTCAAAGGTTTTCAGACCAAGCTTCCGTTTCCTTTCACGAAGACCTTTAAGATGGTTCCTCATTGCATGGAACTTCTCATACGTTGACTCCGTCCAGTTGTTCTGCCGTCCGCATTGTCTTTCAAACTCATGGGAAATCTCCCAGAATCCTAAAGATTTGTTAATACCGGTAGCACTGGCAGAGTCGCATTTTTTGTTAATTATTGTTTTGACTGAGTTTTGTCCGCTTTTTGAACAAATAATGTCCGCATCTTCAGGAGGGGTTTTCTTGGGCCTCCTTCGTGGTCTGGAAGGAGTAGCTGAGTCAAGACAATTCTCATTGTTACGGATCATGAGGAAACGTTTTTTGAATTCATCTGCCGTTGGAATTAGTTGTCTTTCTTCAAATATCGTCGCAACTTCATTGGCTATTTTGTTAAGATTGGCCAGTCCCTGATTGATTTTATCCGCTGATGTTCCGTCACGGCTTGGGCCTATTGCACTCTGTGTATTGTCATCCCATCTGACCGGGTCTACACGTAAGCCGGTGGATAGTTCCATCCTTAGGGTGTTGTAATAGATACGCATGGTTATCACTTCATCCTTGGATATTCCTTTCTGGACATTACTAAGAGTCCTGTTGTTTCGGTTTTTCACTCTAAATCTTACGACTAAATCATTATTCATACTTTCTAAGTTCTACTTGAGGTTAAACGGAATTATTAAATGTATTAAGTTGATATACAATCCCTTTCGTTGTCTTAACTAAAACTCGGGGACAGAATAAATGCAGAAATTGCGGGTGTTCCCTAACCCAATTCGGCAAATTACAATTTTGCTGAGCAAAGCAAAAAACAGGAACTTACGAACTGTCAAAATAGCCTTTATCCGTCATTTCTCCATCGATAAATACTCTGTTAACTACAGATTGTAAGCAACATAATTTTAGGAATGGAAAACTTGTCGGGGACAAAATTGCTTCCCCAAAAGACAAATCCCCGACTTGCCCCCGAAGTCCATGTTTGTCCCCATGGGTACGGTCTTTGTATTTCTTCATTTTCTTTTAAATTAGGTGTAACATGTTAATTCACGCTTTTAACATTGTTAAAATTTGCCCCAGCTAAATGAGGTCTCGAACTTGGGTGCAGGGACAGGGCTTTAGAAATTTGTCCCCTAACCCTTGCTTGTTCTTCTTTCAAAGTTAGCAAGAGTTTCTCAATTATCCAAATTACTTGCTGAGTAACAAGGGGTTGGACAATTCATGAAAAAAGAAAATGACTAGAAATTGTTAGAAAAGGTTCTTAAAGAAAGCAAAAACAAACCTTTTCTTGCCGATGTTTTCTACTATTTACCGAATACGGAAAAACAGCCTCTCTCTCCGCAACCCAAATTATTAAAGCTGCTGATTCTTAATGAATTAGCAGCTTTTTCGTTACTCTTCCCAAACGATTCGTTTTATTTCCTGAACACAGCAAATATATTGTAACTAACCCCGATGTCGTAAACATCCTCACCCTCATAGGCCTTCACCCTGCGCACAACTCGGATGGTAACCGGCAGGACAATAATCTCATAGAGTGTTTTGAGCACCATCTGGGAAAGCATCATCAAGGGCAACTCCTCATCGGGGAGCACGCCGTAAAAGGCCAACGGAAAGAAACAGAGCGAATCAGCGCCTTCTCCCCAAATGGTACTCACAACGGCTCTTAGGGGAAAGCGTTTCCCCTTGTCCGATATCTTCATCCGGCTCATCACATAGGCATTGACGAAGCTGCCTGCGATAAACGACACAAACGAGGCCAGTGCTATTCTCGGAGTAAGTCCGAAGATGGCATGGAAGCCTGTCTCATTGTCCCAATAAGGTGCACCGGGAATGGCATCGGCCAACGACGCTACGGCCATGAAAAAGAAGTTGGTGATAAAGCCCGTCCATATCAAGACGCTGGCTCGCCGATAGCCCCACACCTCGCACACCACATCGTTGACGATATAGGATATCGGGAAGACAAGCAAGCCGCCCGTCAGATGCAGAGGGCCGAAAACCATCTGCTTAGTTTCAAGGATATTGGAAGCTATCAAACACACTGTAAAGATGATGCTAAACTGCATGAATAGCACCGACACCATGGTCTTTCTTTTCTTTTTGTCATCCATATTCTGTTCTCCGAATTGTTCTATTTTGACATTTCTTCCAATCGTTCTACTGCTTATATTATATCCATATCCTCTCGAAAATACCTGTGGCCTCTCTGGAAATCATCCCAGTCATCGAATATAGCTTCGAACAAAGGTTGTGTTATCGTGTGCAAAGTTACTGATTTTTTATGAATTCAGCGTTATTTTGACCAACTTTGGATAAGCTACTCCGACATGGCAATAAAAATAAAGTGCATTTTATTTTGTATTGCTCTCAACTTTCCATAACTTTGCACCTAAATTATATAGGAATATGCAGAAAGTAAAGATACAAACCATGCTGGGCGACATCGTTGTGCGCCTGTATGACGAGACACCCATCCACCGTGACAACTTCGTGAAGTTAGTGCGTGAAGGCTATTATGATGGCACGTTGTTCCATCGAGTGATCAAGGACTTTATGATTCAGGGCGGCGATCCTGACTCCAAGGGAGCACCTGCGGGGAAGACGCTGGGAGTGGGCGGACCGGATTATACGCTCGAAGCCGAGATTAAAGAAGGGCTGTTCCACAAGCGCGGAGCCTTGGCAGCTGCCCGTCAGGGCGACGAGGTGAATCCGGAGCGCAGGAGCAGCGGCTCACAGTTCTATATTGTATGGGGACAAAAGTACAACGAAGGACAACTTCGACAGTTCTCCAAACAGCTGAAAATGCAGAAAATACAGGCCATCTTCAATCAGCTTGCTTCCGAACATCGAGCCGAAATCATGCAGATGCGACGTGACAGGAATCGTGCTGGTTTGCAAGAACTGCAGGACCGTCTGGCAGCAGAAGCTGAAAAACAAGCATCTGATTATATTGGACTGACAGAGGAACAGCAGAGTATCTATTCCACCCTTGGCGGCACGCCCCATCTTGACGGCCAATATACTGTCTTCGGTGAAGTGGAAGATGGACTTGACGTGGTGGAAATGATTCAGGCATCCGCTACCGGACGTGGCGACAGACCTGTGGATGATATCGAAATGCGGATTACAGTTGTTGAGTGACATGAGAAAAGTATTGGTAACACTATTTGCCGTTCTGCTTGCCCTGACGGCGAATGCCCAGACAGGCTTGAAGAAGGTGTATATGGAAAACATCAACCCTCTGGAACAGATTGACCAAGCTATTGTCAAGGCTGGGGCTGAAGGTAAATTCGTCGTTTGTCAGGTGGGCGGGAATTGGTGTCCCTGGTGTTTGCGATTTGCCGACTTCATAGCAAATGACACCACGATCAGCAGGGTCATCAAAGAGAACTTTGAGTATATCCACGTGAACTACAATCCTCGGAAATCAGGCAGCGAGGCTCAAAGGCTGCAGGCTGTGGCATTGATGAAACGATTGGATAACTGTGGCCGTTTCGGCTTTCCCGTATTTGTCGTGCTTGATGAAAAGGGCAAGGTTATTCACATTCAAGATTCAAGTTTCCTGGAAGAGGGACAAGGTTATAACAGAGAGAAAGTGCTGCGTTTCTTCAAGAACTGGACTCCAAACGCAGTTAAGCCATGACGCAGAATTACAAAACACAACCAAGTAATTCTATTATAGTGAACTGACAATATGGATTTCAAAGATAAAATAGCTGTTATTACGGGTGGCGCACAAGGCATAGGACGCTGTATTGCCGAAGAGTTCCAGAAGGCAGGAGCGCATGTATGTGTGATTGACAAGCAACAGGGAAAGCACTTTGTCGGCGATCTTGCTGACAAGCAAGTGTTGGAACAGTTTGCAAAAGAAGTGATCGACAGACACGGTCATATCGATTTCCTCGTCAACAATGCCCTTCCTTTGATGAAAGGCATCGATGAATGCACCTACGAGGAGTTCCAATATGCCCTGAGCGTTGGCGTGACGGCTCCTTTCTATCTTGCCAAACTCTTTGCTCCATATTTTGCCAAGGATGCAGCCATCGTCAACATCTCTTCTTCACGCGACCGCATGAGTCAGCCGCAAACAGAGAGTTACACGGCTGCCAAAGGTGGAATCGCGGCATTGACTCATGCGTTGGCTATCAGTTTTTCGGGCAAGGTGCGCGTGAACAGCATCTCTCCTGGGTGGATTGATACGGCCTACACCGTCTATGAAGGCCCCGATGCCATCCAGCAGCCCGTAGGTCGCGTGGGCAATCCAATGGACATTGCCAACATGGTGCTCTATCTCTGTTCCCACAAGGCGGGGTTTATCACGGGTGAGAACATCTGCATCGATGGTGGCATGACCCGCCAGATGATTTATCATGGTGATAATGGATGGAGTTTAGAACCATGATGAGTTTCGACATTCATATACAGCAACCCTGACACTTCAGCAGGATTGAGAGCCCATTCGTAGGTGTATGCCTCATCGGCCTCGTTTGCATTTTCCACAATTTCAAGATGCTGGGCCTCAGCCTTCATGGCAAGCAACTGGCCCAAGGAGAGTTTGGCCTCCAGCCTGCGGAGCAAAGCCTCGATGGAAGCGCTGTCGGCGCCGTGAAGGGTCTGCGCCGTAAAGGGCATCTCCAGCCAGATAATCTCGCGCTTGGGTACATCGAGCACTCCGAACACCAGCCCCTTCGACAGGTTACCCTCGCTGATGCGAACCATGTGCTGCACACACGACGGATCGTAGGCCACGCCTTTATTCTCGGAAATCTTCATCGGATAGGCAGAGTCCATCCAGCCGACAATAAGATTGGGTGAAAGGGCACCTGTGGAGTATGCGTTACATGTGAATGTAACGTAGGTAGCTCCAGCTTCCTCCAGTTCTGGCATCGACAGTTCTATGTATTCTGCGGTTCCCACCATCTCTGGGACGGAACGGATGTCGCCCGAGTGCTTGGCACCGGCACACGTGAGATTGTAGTAGGCACATTCTTCTATCTTTCCCTCGGGAAGAGCTATACGGGCACTGAGGTCCATGTCGAGATGCTGAGCATGAAGACCCTTGCCCCACTGGAGAAACAGACGCACGGCATCGCCCTCCACAGGGAACCGAGTGCCCATCAGGGCGCAGGAGACGTCCTGGATGGTTGACGAACGGTCGCCCACACTGACTGGAATATTGTAGAGCGAAGATTCAATGAAAATAGTCTTGCTCTCCGTCTGCTGAACTGCGAAACGCCTTGTCATGGATGTTTTGTAGAGACTGTTCACGTCTCCAACCATTGACTTTAGGGAATCCTCATCATAGAGTGCCAACAACTTGTTAGGCTCAATCTTGTGAGTAACTCCTGTAATGGGTTGAGCCAGTCGTGTGGCTTTCGGATCAAAATATGCCTCGGCGGCATTTCCGAGCGAGAGTAGCAGACGGGCTGGCAGTTTGTCGGCCACCTCGCCAAAGGCATCCAGCACTTTGTCGCTGCCAAAACGGAGCATCGAGGCGAATAGGCAACGGGCGAAAAGGCCAGGACGTTCCTTCAGCAAAGCCATCGTCTTTTCGGCATTGTTCTCCATACGGGCCTTGTCTACACGTCCCTGCCATGTGGTGTAGTCCTGCTTGTAGAAAACGTCGAGAATCTCTGCCAGGTGGTCGAATCCGTTCTTTCTGGAATACTCACCCAGACGAAGCGCACGAATCATGCGTACCCACATGCCACGCTTGGGGTTCATGTTCTCGGCGTCCTGTCTGGCAGTCATGGGAATAGCATTCATCCATAAGGCCACACGCAGGCAGGCTTTGCGGTCGTACTTCAGCATCAGTTTCTTCTTCATGTCCTTGGCAGCATCCACGCCACGGTCGAGCGGTCCCCACATGTGGTTGTACAGTTTACGGGCATGCGCCACGAGCGTCTTAGGCTCTATAATCTGCACGTAGCCGGTCTTTTCGTACCAAAGGTAGCGCAGAATATCGGTGGGAGTCTTCAGCAGTTTCGAGGCTTCGTCTGCCCTTCCTTGTCCGACAAGTAGTTTGACGACCAGCATAGCGGTCTCTTTCATCGTGATGTTGGCATTCTCTGGCAAAGGGAACACCTGAAGCAACTGCTCCAGCGAATCCTTCTGGGTACCGTCAAGCGGAGTGGCTGATGACAGAAGTGACTCAAACACGCTCTTCATGTCGCTAGCCGTGAACAGGCGCAGTTCCTTCAGTTTGCTGGCCTGCCCTTTATAGACAAAGTCGGCTAATGGCGTGCCGCAGAACGGGCAACCGTTGTAGCGTTCAAGGGGGAAGGTTCCTTCAGGAATAAGGTGACCGCAGGGTAGCGTAGTTCCCTTGAAACCAGCCTCCTTGCCGAAGATATTGGCAATCCATGTAATAAGATGGTCAGCCAAAGTCTCTCCCGTAGGCACGTTCCACCCTTTGACGAGCGGTGCCCAGTTCAACTTGATGCCCATCACGTCGTTGATGCACTCGGTGATTTCAGCCAGTCGGTCGGCAGAAACGGCATTCAGTGCATGGAGTAGCTGCTCACTCACACAGAATCCATTTTCTTTCAGGCGGGTGACGAATGCCATCACAGGAGCAGAAGCCTCACTTCTCATGTCGATGTCCTCCGGGTTGATGTCGAGGAACACAGCGCGGTAGCGCAGGGCTACCTTTGTCAATGTCTTATTGTTCATAACGTTTGTTATTTAAAAGGTAATTGAGAAACTGAACCTGTAATGTCAAGAAGAAGTAAGTCTCTCTTAGACCTCATTGATAATCATTGGAGGTGCGAGCAGGACTCGAACCTGCGACCTATAGGCACTACAAGCTGGAGTATGTGGTGATTGGTCCCTCACAGGAAATGTCATCACAATCTATTGCTCTACCAACTGAGCTACCGCACCTGTTGTATTGAGCGGCGGGCTGGACTCGAACCAGCAGTTACCTTTTAGGAGTAAGCAGTCGCTTGGCCATCTCCATGGCAATTACGGTGCTTAACCGCCGCATGTAAGGAAGACGGAAATGACGATTCTTTTTAATGCCCCACAGTTAGGGCTCAGACATGTGGAGTAAGAACCGCTTGGTCCGTCTTCATGTATTATCCCTTGATCACTGCCACGGGAAGCAGCCGGGTCTTCACCTTTACGAGGTCAAGCTCATTAGCGATGACCTCCTCGATGTCCTTGTAGGCTCCCGATGCCTCCTGCATGTCTTCCTGTGAGCGGATGGCATGGACGATGCCCTTGGCCTCCAAATAGTCGACTTCCTGCCGCATGTCCAGTGTCTTGATGGCCATCGTGCGTGACATCAGGCGACCGGCCCCATGGGAGCAGGAGCAGAAGGAATCAGGGTTGCCGAGACCTTCGACGATATACGATGCCGTACCCTGTGAACCGGGGATGATACCAGTGACTCCCTCTCGTGCCAGTGTGGCTCCCTTGCGATGTACGATGACATTCTGCCCGAAGTGGTTCTCAAAGGCTGCATAGTTGTGGGCGATGTTGATCATCGGCTCAAATTCTATTCCCTTCAGGGAGTCTGCTAGAACCTCCTCTATGCGCTCCATCATAAGCCTGCGGTTGCACAGGGCGAAGTCAATGCAGAAGAGCATTTCCTTCCAATACATCTCAAACTCCTTGCTCCCCCTGGCCAGGAAAGGCAGCCGAATGTCGGGAGATACAGAGGAATGCCATATTTCGTTAAGATGAGCGGCAATCTTATTATAATAGTCGCCGACCTGCTTGCCGAGGTTGCGTGAGCCGGAGTGGATCATGATCCAGAGGCTACCTTCCTCGTCCTTCTGCAACTCAATGAAGTGGTTGCCGCCTCCCAGCGTACCTACCTCATGCAGGATGGACTGGCTACGGCGCTTCACGATTTCCAGCTTGTCTATGTCATAGCCCTGTGGTAGGTATCTCTCGTCCTGAGCTTCTTTGTGGTGGTCCATGCCGAGAGGAATACGCTTGCGGATTCCACGCATAATCTGCTTGCGGAGCACATCCGCAGGGATGTCTGCCACCTTCCAGCTGGTCTTGACAGCGCACATGCCACAACCAATATCCACGCCGACGGCATTGGGAATGACGACATCCTTGCATGCCAGCACACCACCAATAGGCATCCCCATACCAGCATGCACGTCGGGCATGATGGCCAGGTGATGGAAAAGGAAGGGCAATGTCGTCAGATTCTCGATCTGACGCATGGCAGACTCCTCGACGTCGCTCGTCCATATCTTGACGGGACAGTTGTTGATCATCTTTTCTTCCATTGTCTTTTTCTTTAATCGTTATACATCTTTAAATTAATGGGTGGTGCCTCGTAGCTCAAAATCCATACGCATCCTTTTCTGGATCGCATTGCAAAGGTAGATACATACTACGCAGTCTTTCTGCGTAGCTGAATTTTTTTTTGAAAAACCTCAAAAAAAGTATGTTTTTTCACTTCTGCGCAAATAGGTTGCGTAGAAATTGCTTATCTTTGCAAAAAAGATAGAGAGATGTATATCAACGGACAGAATATTTTCATCAAAGGAGTAAGGAATGAGCATATTCCGCAAGAGCCGGAAGAATATCCCTTCACACTCCCTGTGGTCAGAAATCTGGTTCATCCCCGAATTGCGTTGGCAAGTTTATATAGTAGTATAGAAAAAGCCGCCAATTCATTATCTTTGTGGTTCCCCAACCATATCAGATATGAACGGCAGCTTATTATATCAGGCATACGGTG
>Ga0247609_10001241_pt1 | contig 31296 bp, 64 predicted proteins | sample 172DNAGHGlowgp2_FD_193487 | JGI IMG/M metagenome (GOLD analysis project Ga0247609, IMG submission 193487) | Sheep rumen microbial communities from Palmerston North, Manawatu-Wanganui, New Zealand - 1728 DNA GHGlow gp2 | ecosystem: Host-associated > Mammals > Digestive system > Stomach > Rumen ... | reverse complement strand
GCATTTTTTGAATTAATAATTTATATAATTCATTTTCATCTCGTTTTTCCTCACGTTTAATTGCGTCATCCAATTTTTTTAATGAAGGAAGACTAGCAATTAATGGAGGAGTCTAATCCGCAGAAAAACTAAAACTAATACCCCCGTCCGCCGCTGACAAAATAACCCAAGGGTCATTTAATTTTTTATTTTTCCATTGCTTCCACGCAGTTTGTACTACTTCAGGAAAAGTTGATAATGCTTCTATTAAATATTGTTTATCATTTATAGAATCAAAATAATGTAAATTAAATTCAAGAATATTTAAATTATTATAATCCTTAAATCTAGAACGACAATAATTAATAGGTAAATCCTAAATAGTTACCTTATCTCCATTCGTTCTTAAAATTCCATAATATACCCCATTCTTTAACCATTCTGTAGTAATGCGGCAAAATGTAGAAGGAGCATCTAAATGATCTATAAAAGCACAAGCACTATAAAAAGCTTTTGTAATCTGTGTTTTTGAACCTTTCCCTTCTGGATATACAGGAATAATTACCGTTTCATATAAGAATAAGCGTGCGAGAAAATCAATATTATTCCTATACATACTATTAGTTCTATAAAAATATCTAGATAATTCTCTAAGAGCTTCTGGTTCTCCAGAACGAATAATTTCAAGAATTTCTTCTAAAGTAAAATCTTCACTTACTGGATCTCCAGTGTGATAACCCCAACGGCGATAAGCAGAAATATTAATTGGAGTTCTACGAATAGGTTTAACTTTAAAATCACTTACATTATGTTTCTTTATTGAGTTGTTATCCACAAGTTTTCACCTCCTACTTCTAGGACTAAAAAAGGCATACTAGCTTACGTCTTTTTTCTTTGATTTACGTATGGCTTCATCTTCATAATATTTAATTCTATATAAAGCATATTCTAGGGCAGAAAAACGGTCTTTTTCTATTGAACGAGAAATACGATCTACTTTAAACTAATTCTATACCCCAGTAGGCTTTAATTTTAAATTATTAAGTTCATCCATTAAACGAGAAGTCATTTCATACGGTAATAAAAATACTCGTTTATCAAACGAAGTCATTCGTTGTCCTCGTTTTGTCTTTAACAATTTATCTTTTACTACTCGTTCATTTGCTAAAAATGATACTGTACCATTGTTAATTTGAGAAAAGAAATTTGAATGAATTGCGTCATCATTAGATGAGCCCGCTTTAATGTCATATATAATAGCATTATATTCTGGTAAAGGAGTATCACTTTCATTTTTCTTTTCTGGCGGCAAATGATGTTCATTGTTAAAGGCAAAATACGCGGGAAACTATTCTCCAGTTTTTGCGTCAAAAGATGGTAGAACCATAGCATCTAATAAACCAATGCCAGGACCATTACCGTCAATAACAATTTCTTTTGGATTATATAATTGTATTAATTTTTTCAATCGTGGAGCCTGTTCTGTAATATAGTTCGCGTTTTCTCCATGAATTACTTCTGTATATACAACATTCTTTTTGAAGCCATTTGAATTTGGAATAACTTTTATAACCATAACCGCCGTATTAGCGGAATATCTGGCTACGTCAACCCCTATCAAATAGAAAGTCCCTGGATTAGAAGGATTCTATTGTGCTTTACGCTCACATTTTAATAATGTTCTTCTTTTAGTTAATCTTTTACTATCAAGCCATGCGTCTTTTGCGTTTCCAGTCCAGATAGATAAAGATTCACGAGCAAATGAGTCTTCACTCATTGTATTTGAATAACGCTAATCCATTAATGTAGCTTTATCTATTAGTCCATAATGAAGAGGTACTTCATAAGATAGCCCCCACACAAAATATTCTTTCGGCCGCAATACAGCATTTACAGCACATTCAATTAATTTGCCATACATAAATACTGTTTTTTCGCGAGCAGTAGTAATAAATGTTTGAGAAGCTGAGGGTTCGCCAGGATTAAGAGTACCATCTACTTCGCGGCGAGCAACGTTCATTTGCGGCAATAGAACTTCATTATAATCTTCTTCTTCAATTGTCGCACATTCTTCTAAAATGCCTGCGGTCGCACGCAAACCACGACTTGTATCTTTTGAGACAACTGTAATCATACTTCCATTGCGGAATCGTAATTCATAATAGTTGCCACTCTTTTTTTCGCCTTGTTGGCCGCCGCTTTCTTTAGTCTATAATTCATTTTTAAGTAAAGGCCAATGTCGCCAAATTTCATTAAATTTAGCTTCCGCTATTTTAATGACTGTACCTTTAACGTCAGAAGAAATAAATATATTTGAATTGGGTAAAAGTACAGCCCGAACAACAGAACTTAGATAAGCCGTAAATGATTTAGAAGTCGCACGTGTGGCTGTCCAATAATGATAACGATAGCGCATGGCCGCTCGCAACGCAATTCTCTAATAGAAAAACAAATGAAAATTTTTTCTATCATCACTTGCCTAAATAGCGTCTAAAAATAAATCGGGATATAGTATCCATAAATTTAAATATTTTGTAAATAATTCCTAATTTGAGTCAAGAAACTGTTTTGTTAAAACAACTCCTTTTTCAATTGGTATCCCGTCTAATAAAACAGTTTCTTCATTCACATTAATTCACCTGCCAATTCGTCGTCTCCCTCATATTCAATATCAGCAGTATCATCATATTCACTTCGTTCATTTTCAATATTTTCTAGGCGTTCAGTAAGATTGTAATGTTCGCGGCGGTCTTCTACTTGCTCTGCGAAATTACCTTCATTAATTACAAGGCGTTTTAAATAATTTTGTATGTTTTCCATACAGAAATCAACGCTATCTTGCGGCTCCATATTCCAATTTGGATGCCATCCTTTTTTTCCGTAATAGACCATAAGTTCTCCAACAGATTCAAAGTCGGCCGCATTCTTTGCGTTAGAAGCTTCAAATTTAGCTATCTTAATAATATTGTCGCGGGCATCCATATCCTTTTTTATATCCGCCCCCTCTCTTAATCCTTTATTAATACGTAACTAAATTTCACAAAGGTTGCGGGCATAGTTTTGAAGAATTGGAGTCGAAACATTTTGAGTAGCTACAATCTAATTGTAGTAGTCTTCAAGCCATAGAAGCTCTTCTTTGGTGTAAGCCGCGGACCATTCTTTTTTTAAACGCCGCATTTTTGCTTCGCTAATAGCGTCTATTTCGTCATCAATTGTGCCTTCACTTCTTGCTAGTCGCCAACGCTCATTTTCGTCTGCCCATTGTAAGGCCGCATAGTGATCATCCAATAGTAAATTTGCATACGCAGTTAAAGTATGGGACTTATGAACTGCGTATAACTGAGTCCATTTATTTAAATCGAATGGAATGTCTAAATAGCGGCAGAGTCTATCTACCTCGCCTAAATTTTCCTAATCAACCATTGTTTCTAAACAATTCGTACAAATTAAAGAACGATGCTTAGGGAAAAATTGGGAAGGAGTATAAATAAAATTGTGCTCAGGCTTATCTTGCTTACACCTAATGCAGCGGCGATTCTTTACTTCGTCTATCATAAGTTGATTGTCCTCCTCTTTCAATACGGCGTTGTTTCTCACATTCTTTACAATTTGAAGAGAAGCCATCGCGGCGACTACGATTGCGAACAAAGAATATAGGGTCGCAGGGTAAAAGGCGGCCGCATGTATGGCATCGCTTACATTGAGATTTTGGGGTTTCAACAATAAGACGATTTTTTTGAGCGGTTAAAGCAATTTTTTCGGGTATTTCTTTTGCCAGAATGGTACATAAATGATTTTCATTATACTTAAGACCATATAGAATTTGTAGATTTTCAACAATTTCTGCGTAAGGCATTTTTTCAATTTTTTTATCAAGTATGTATTGCCGCACTTCTGAAAATTGTGCCATTTTACGATAGCGTTCAAAATCAAATAGTAAAGTGTTACCGTATGTATTTAATTTTTCATGAACCTAATCATATAGGGCATCATAATTATTGATGAGTGCCCGCACATGAAGAGGATCTTCCCAGTTAAAGGTGTGACGGCGAACTACCCATTTTACTTCAATTTCTCCTTTTTCATTTGTACGAGTTTCGTAGTCGGATAGGTTTTTTGAAATGGTGTGTAGAAGAGCGTTATCTACACGGGCTTGCCATTTGTCAAGCGGCATCCAGTAAAAGGAATCGCAAGTCCAATCGTAGAACGCGGGTTTAGGATGGTCAATTGCTTGAAAATGGAGTGTGGGTTTGTAGGAGTCTTTTAGGTAGTATTGGTGACGCCGCAAATCTATTAGCCAATGTTTTAATTGGTAGAGGCGATAGCTGTCGGGCAAAATTGTCGTTGTTTCATCTGGGGGAACTTTGCCTTCATTTACGGCGACTACGTGTTCTAGATGGTCAATCCACTCCCACATTTCCTTCATACCGGGGACGTCGGAGTCGCCCGGATCGATTAGTTCGCCAGTTTTGCGGTCATATTTTGGACGCGAAATTGTAGGTTTTTTCTTTGTGTAGTTTAGACGCTGATTTGCGGGACGAAGTTCTTGCTGATCGGTTAGCGGATTTTCAAGAATTTCTTCTAGTGAAAGTAGTTTGTCGTCTTTTTTCTTAAAGGAAGAGTAGCGTTTTGTGCCGTCAGTAGTTTCGCCACGCTATACGGCATTTAACCCATCTTCATCTTTTCCATATAGTATATAAGAGCCCATTTGTTCTAATTCTAATGCGGTCGGCTCTGTATCTAACATATCTAATATATCTTTAACTGCTTGAACGCGGTCTATATCGCGTTCAATTGAATAATCTAATGAATATTTTCTTTTCATTATAAGCACCTCGGTTATGGGTTTTATAACCCTCTAGGTATATGTTAGCACATTTTTTTAGATTTGTCAAGTTTTAGGATTGGTTTGTTTTAAAAATTTTCGGTTGGGCTTTAAAAAATTCCGGTTGGTGGAATTTGGGCAGGGCCCACCCGTTCAATGGTCAAAGATAGTCAAACGCCTGGAATATACCGCCCCACTTCATCACATTAAAGTGCTGAAGTGCTGCCGCTGCTCCACTTCATCACATTAAAGTGATAAAGTGCTGGCAAATTTTTCCTGTTAGTTTCGTTTAACTTTTTTCTAAAATAAAAAGGGGTTTTTCCCCCTTTTCATTTTTGTAAAATCAGCGCGCCATTTTCCCATATTTCAAAAATAAAACCGCCATTTTCCTGCCGTACATCATACACAGCGCCGGGGCACTCTTTTTCCATTTTTTGTAGTGTTTTGATAACGTATTGACACGCCGCACCGAAATGTTTAAAAGATAAACATTCTTCCGTCATCAAGTTGTATACAGTAAACATGTTTTCTTTTCCTCTTTTCTTCTTTTCTTTATTGGAAGGGAAAAGGGGATTTTTCCCCTTTTCCCTTTTCCCGTTATTTGTTCAGATATTCGCCCATGGTTTCAAGCCCTTCATTTTCCGCCATTTTCAAGAATGCGGCATATTTTGACGGATTATAAATCACTTGCCATTTTCCCGCACTCTTTTTATATTGATACATCGAGGCGCGACCTGTTTTTGTCGTCATACATTCAAAAAATGTATCTTTTTCAAAAACATAAACCATTTTTTGAATGTTTTTAAATGCTTTTTCATATTCGCCATTTTCTAATAAAGCGAAAAGTGCTTCTTTTTCTTCATCGGAAAAAACGCCATACGCAATTTTTTGATATTTTCCCTTCATCGGTTCATTTTCTTCCGACTCAAGAAAAGTCTTTCCATTTGTGCCTATTTCAAACTTTACGCCTTTTATTGTTACATCAACCGCATTTTGACGCTTGACATGTAAATCATTGAAGGAAACAAGGGCGGCAGGTTTACACATTATTCTGATACAAGTTTCTATCGTATCACCAAATGCCCCATAGTCGTCCAACTTTTTGCTTGTAACATGCTTAAAGCGTGCGTACTTTTTCAAGCAATCAATGGGACGTTCTTTTTCATGTCTTGCCTTTTCCATAGAATACAAGGCAAGCGCGACAGATAACATGTCATTGAAGCAACCGCCATTTTCCACGATACCCATTTTAACCATTTTTGAACAAATGGCTTTAATGGTTTCGTTTCTATCCATCTCATTATCAATACATTCATTGACAATGGAAAGAATAGCAGCCTTCTCACGCGGTTTCAATTCCTTAACAGTGTTTTTCATGGTAGACATTTTGATTTTTCCCCTTTCAATTTTGATTGATTGATTTTTTGTTGTTAAGGTGCTTTTCTTCTCTTTTCCTATGCTATGTGGTTTTTCAAGGTTCGCGCTTGCTTTTTCCTTGCTTTTGCCTTGCAAGCAATGCAATTATACAGCGAAAAATCGGGAAAGTCAATAGAAAAAGAGAACAAAAACGGGAACAAAATGTAAACAAAATATGAACAAAAAATCTTCCATTTTCTTCCATTTTGTTAGCACTCCAAGCCATTGAATGCTAACAATATTTGATCAAATATAATTGTATCGGATAGTATTTTATCAAATATAATTGTATCACGTTATATTTGATCAAATATAATTGTATTAAACTGTATACATAAAAACATATATACAAAAACGCGATTATACAAGTATATTGATATATATGTATGGATGTATATATGTATACAATCAACATATGAACACATATTCATATGTTACGAAAATGTTACAAAAATAATATTTTCGTAATAAATTGATGTAAAATCCGGTCAAAAAAATGTATAATCTGGTTTAGATGTTATACATTCAACTCAAAAAATTGACATTCTGGTCATTCCGTGATACAATATACACAAAAGGAGGGAAGGCAAATGTTACGAAAGTGTTACGATTGTAACAATTCTGTAACAAATGTCGAATCTGGTTCCAGATTCGCCATTGTCAGAAATGGTCACCAGATTCTACATCACCAAAAATGGCGGGGACTACCACACTCGCGCGCACTATTGCGCCCTTCCAGGGGCTATTATACGCGCGGGCAAGCTGGAAAAGCTGGACACGAGCTGGAAGCTGGACGAAACGAGCTGGAAAGAGAAAGGATGAATAAAATGAATAAGCTGAACAGAGCCGCTATCGTCACCAACGTCATCATCGTCATCATCATGGCCTTGCTGGCTCATGCGTGCTATCTGAAGGGAAAACACGCGGGCGCAGATGAAATGATGAGCCATATCTATCCGATGAGCGGAATCGTAACAGAAGTCAATCGTCAAGAGGATCGCGTTGTCGTTACCGATAGCACTGGAAATGAATGGGAGTTTGACGGAGCCGAAGATTGGAACACAGGGGACATTGCCGCCATGATAATGGAGGACAACGGAACAGAGGAAATATATGATGATGAGATAATTAATATTCAGTATGACGGTTGGATCGAATGATCCAACCTTTATTTTTAGATGTTAAACATCTAAATTCACCTCTTTACAAATCAGGAGAATTGTGCTATAATACTCTTGAAGATAAGGAAAGGGGATTAAAACAATGATCAAGGTTATTGAACAGGTTGCGAATCTCAAAGACTCAGAAGGACTCACCATCAAAAACTATCAGTCTATCACCTATAAATCCGGTTGGCAAGTTGCGGACTATGGCGTTGAATGTGACAATGTACAAGACGCAGTCGCAGCAATCGCAAAGTATAAAGGAAATTGTGGCGTGTGGTTGGAAAAGGGCACTTACTACATTGACCATAGTTTCCGCGTCAATACTAAAAGAGAAGCACTCGCAATCGGCAAAGCACACAATCAGATTTCTGTACTTAAATGGTCTAACATGACACTGGTGTATTGCTAACAGCAATACACCATGGTTTTTAGATGTATAACATCTAAAAGTATCTATTGACTTTTATAAAAAATTATGTTATACTATACTTGTAAAAAAGAAAGGGGCGAATGAAATGTATAGCATTATCACTACCTATGACGATGGATTCAGCAAGTCAGAAATAGTAGAAAAAATCGATCAAGTATTCAGTGCCGCGGCGATCTACTCTCAGGACAAAGAATGTATATCCATTATAGCCATAGACGTACAAACGAAAGAGTTTGTAATAGACTTTACAAGGCACTAACGTGCCTTGTAAAACTTAGATGTTAAACATCTAAAAAAGACTCTTGCTTTTTTCTTCGACTTGTGCTATTATAAGGGTGTCCAAAGGGAAAGGACAAGAAAGGAAGGAAAGACAATGAAAGACTATTATTACATGAACAAGGAACACGGCTATCTCGTCAAGAAACAAGACCTTTTCACCGACGCCATGGAAAATGAATACGACGACATTCTTGACCCGTGTTCTGTGGAATATGGAAATTATTCCCTTCATTACTCTTTGACTAATTATCTTGTTGTGTAAGGGGTGAAAGAAATGGAAATCTTTACCTATATGATTAGTGCTCTTGCCCTTATCCTCTTCATCACTCATGCGGTTGTGCGATAGCACAACCTTTTTATTTTGGATGTATAACATCTAAAACTTTTTCTTGACCTTTTTACGTTTATATGATATACTTATATCATCAAAGAGGGGCAAGACCCCAGGAGGTATGTGACATGTGGTGTGTTGTTGATCCGTTTGGCTTTGCTTGGAGCGATCTGTTGGAAACTTTGGAGGAAGCGCAGCAGTATCTTCAAAAATTAAGAGAGGAACCGATCATTCTTTCGGATGGCACACAAATTGAATTTGAGATAGAAAGAAGGGACTAAGACCCTTCTTAAAACTTAGATGTTAAACATCCAAAAACAACTATTGACTTTTCTTTTATTCTATAATATAATGGTATCATCAAAGAAAGAGAGGCTACCACCATGAAGAACACTTGGAAAAAGCATTGCGAACTTATTGCCGAATACTGCGAGGTTAAGTATGTAACCGATACCGCCATCTGGTTTTTTGAGGATGGTTTTGGCTATTGCGAAACCATCGACGGCGAAAACTATTCTTGTCAGACTTGGGAAGAATTTTGCCTTATCATAGAATGAGGCAAAAAGGTTTTAGATGTTAAACATCTAAAAAGTGCCATTGACGTTTTCCTCTTTTTGTGCTATACTATACTTGTAAAAACGAAGGAGGTAATCACCATGACGAAGATCACGAAGCGCGAAGCCCGGAAACTCTATGACAACGGCACCCCTGTAAAAATCATTCCCAACCTTGCTAACCCCAATCATCCAATGTGGGCTGGATATTTTGAAAAAGTTGAACTGGAAGGAATGGATTTTGACAAACTCTGCGATAATGTACAGTACTATCATTACAATGATGGATGCGGACGCCGATTAGCATATTATATCGAATAAGGGCTATGATAGCCCTTTTATTTTTAGATGTATAACATCTAAAATAGTTTCTTGACAATATAATGATAATGTGCTATACTATACGTGTCGAAAGGAAAGAAAGGAGGAATGAGGATGGAAGGAACACCACCGAAGAATAGTAAGCCAGCGCGTAAGGTGCCTTATGCGGCGGCTAATTAACGGCAGGCACTTGCCCATTTTCAGAATCGGCAAGCTGGAAATGTTATTGAAGCCAAGTCGAACTATATGCGCAATAGTTCGGCTTTTACCTTTAGATGTTAAACATCTAAAATTATCTCTTGACAATTTCATTTCAAAATGATATAATTCAATTGTAAAAAAGAAAGGGATAATGAATCCCGAAATTGGAGGCGGAAAAAATGACATTTGAAATCAATTTCAATTTCTTTACCAAAACTTGGAACGTGTGGAAAATTACCCGAAATCTTGCCGGCGAAACCATTTCTGCCGAAGTCGTGAAACGTTTCAAATCCAAGCGTGCCGCGGAAAATTGGGTTGCTAAACAGTAACCCAAATCCCGAAACTTAGATGTTTAACATCTAAATTTTATTATTGACAAATTAGCTTGTTTGTGGTATCATATACTTGTCCGAAGGGATAAGAAATCGTTAAATGGAGGTATCCGCTATGTCTAATTTCGTTGCTCTGTCCCGTTCCGCTCTGTATTCCGCCATGGTTTCCGGTCAGGAGATCTATGTCTTTGAGGGCGATAAGCTGCGCGAAATCCACCAGTGGGATAGGTCTATGTCTAAGCGCACCGCCCGCCGTAAGCTGGCTTTCATCCGTGACAGTTTCACTGGCGAGCCGGTAGCCATTGGGGTTATAAAAAAGTAACCCCAATTTAATTTTAGATGTTTAACATCTAAAATTATTATTTGACTTTTTCTATATATTATAGTATAATACAATTACAAAATGAAACGGAGGAAAGTAAAATGAAGAAAATTCTCGCGGTCGCCATCCTACTTGTCACCCTGTGCTTCTGCCTCACCGGTTGTATGACCATTGGAAATCGAGATATCGGTTTGGACTTGACCCATTCATTTACTTGGGCCATTGTAGAACTTGGGAACGGCGAATTGATTGAAGGAGAAGTTATCAGTTGGCGCGACTTCGACGAATCCGATGTGGTTCAATTCACCCTTGACAATGGAATCACCTATCTAACCCACTATTCTAAAGTCATCCTTTGTACTTCAAAACCTTGAGCGGGCAACCGCTCTTTTTGTTTATGTTTTTAGATGTTAAACATCTAAAATAGAATCTTGACAATAAAAAAGAAATATGCTATCATATTTTTGTAAAAAAGAAGGAGGTAGTAATCATGGAAATTAAGTATGTCGTCATCGTTACCGTTTACAGCGTGGATGGTTTGCGCACTTCTCGGCACTATAACTTTGGTGCCAACGTCAATGCCGCGCACGCTTTTGCGGACAAAGAAGAAAAGCGTCCTTTGCTCTTGTGCGACACGCGGCGCATAGTGCGTATGCGCATGATGCCGGTATAATACCGGCATTATATTTTAGATGTTTAACATCTAAATTCCACTATTGACTTTTTTGCTTCAATATGATATTATATAATTGTTCCAAGGAACGAAAGAGCAAAGGAGAGAAAATCATGAAAAAGTTTGAAATTGGTAAAGTGTATCTGCGCCCCGGTTTGTCTATTCCTTCCTTTTGGGTAAGGATCACCGAACGTACTGAAGAAACTATTACCTTTGAAGAGCTGGAATATCCTGGCAGCACTGTAACTTATCCTATTGAGTACGATGAAACTGGAAATGAAGTTATACAAGTATGGCGATATTATAATGAAATTGGATACATGAGGGCATAAGCCCTCTTTATTATTTAGATGTTAAACATCTAAATTCTGTCCTTGACTTTTCGGCCCTTATGTGATATACTTTAATTACAAAAAGGAAAGGGGATTGAAACAATGGAAATGAGCTATCATTGCCGCATTGAGCGCGCGACCCGGGTTCAGCACATCGTGGAAGAAATTGGTTTAGGACAGATCGTAAAGGAAAAATTTACCAGAAGCTGCTACACCTGCATCACCGACACTGGTATCACGATTGTTAAAAGCGCGGACAAGCTGAAAGTCGTAACCATGTATGTTACAACCATGAGCGAGCTGGTATATGTATATGAAGGAGCGAAAAAAATTCCACCATACTTGAAAAAACGAGTGGATCGCAATCAAAATAAATACATTCAAAATGGTAGAACAATTTGGGCTTAATGCCCAAATTTATATTTTAGATGTTTAACATCTAAAATATTCTATTGACTTTTTATTTATTTTATGATATACTCTTATTGAAAGAAAGGAAGGGGAAGAAAAAATGTTGAAGAAAATTCATGGCATCTCTTATCCCGCGGCATTTGTGGATTGGATGATCGACACTTACGGACGTGAAGAATGGATGCCCGATGACAATACTATTATGCTTATGAGTCTTTGCTATAATGCCGGTATGGCATATGGATACCACAAAGGATATGATGAAGGTGCCGCAGATACAGAAAAACTTGCAAAGATGGATGTTATCTGATCCATCTTATATAATTTAGATGTTAAACATCTAATTTTAATACTTGCATCTTATTTTTGTTTGTGCTATAATTCTATTGTAATCAAAAAGAAAGAGAAAATCCCAAAAATGGAGGTTAAGTATGGAAAAAGTATATTTAGTTATTACCGAATTAAAGAATTGTCTGCCCGCTATTGATATGGCTTGTGCTTCTTTCTCATTGGCCGATAAAGTAGCTCATGACTTCATTAACACTCTTGAAGCACCATACAATGGATATTTATGGATACATCAAGAAATTAAGTGCGGCGATACCTTACAAATTTTTGTTTGGGGCACCAGTAAAAACCATAAAGAATTTCCGGTCGCTACCATTAAAGTTATTTCTATGCCACTCATGCAATGAGCGGATATAATTTAGATGTTAAACATCTAAAACAAACTCTTGACCTTTTTCCAAATCCATGATATACTATACACGTAATCAAGGGAAGGAAAACCCACCAAACCAGAGAGGAAGAATGAAACTATGAAGAACGCTACTATGAAGTCCATCTATGCTATCCTGACCGGCGAAAACACCAACGAAGCCGACCGCCTTGCCGCCATCCGTGAGCTGGAAGATGAATTTACTAAGCAGGCTGAAAAGGCCACCGCGAAGCTGGACGCTTATGAAGCTATTCACGCGGTTGTGATGGGGATTCTGAACGACAAGCCCATGACGGTCGCGGAAATCTTCACCGCGGGCGAAGGGGACTGGCCCGAAGGTACTACGAAGAATAAAATTTCTTACGGTCTGACCCACTACTGGGAAGATGAAGTTGTTAAGATTCAGGGTAAGGTGAATGAATACCGCCGGAAGTAATTTCCAGCCGCCCTTCGGGGCGGTTTTCTTTGTTTTAGAAATTAGATGTTAAACATCTAATTTATAATATTGACTTTTTATTATTATTATGTTATTATATATATGAAAATTGAAAGGAGAGAAAGAAATGTACCAGCTTACTTATTGGCAAAACAACAAGCCTATCTCCTATGACTATTTTTTCCAATCTTTATGGGCGGCGGTATTCAAAGCGCGTGCTATTACAGAAAGTCATGGCTTCCCTACTGATGTAATAAGTTCAACCACAGGAGCCATCATGGTAGAATTTGAGCCAAATAGCAAAAAAGCAATATATATTGATTCTGATGCTCCAAAAGATGTTAAATTGCTTGCGCTTACTCCCATTGAATAATGGGAGATCTATTTAGATGTTAAACATCTAAAACCCATTATTGACAATTTCATTTTCTTATGTTATAATCCTATTGTAAAAACGAAAGGGAAAGGAAAATCCCAAAAACCAAAGGAGAAAAGAAATGGAAAAGAAAGTCGTAGTCAATGGTGGTATTTCTACTTCTACTCTGCTCGGCATTGCCTTCGTGATTTTGAAACTGTGTAACATCATCGACTGGTCATGGGTATGGGTGACTGCCCCGTTCTGGGTTCCTCTAGCCCTGTGTGTTGCTTTCTTCGCTGTGTGGGGCGTGGTTGTTATCATCATTGCTGTCGTCGCCGCGATTGCTTCAAGGTTTTAAGAAGGGGAGAAATCTCCTTTTTATATTTTAGATGTTAAACATCTAAATTCTTCTCTTGACTTCTTCCCTATTCTATGATATACTGTACCCGTAAGAAAGGAAGGGATGAAACGATGAAAACTATCTGGTTCGATCTTGATGGGACGTTTGCCAACCTGTACGCGGTTGAAAATTGGCTTTCTATGCTCCGCGCCTATGACCCCGCACCTTATGCAGAAGCTGAGGCCATGCTGAATATGAGCCTGCTTGCCCGCTATCTGAATCGCTTGCGGAAAGCTGGGTATCAGATTGGAATTATCAGTTGGCTTTCCAAGTGCTCCACGCCCGAATATGACGAAGCTGTAACCGCCGCGAAGCTGGTGTGGCTGAAAAAGCATTTGCGGTCGGTAAGCTGGGATGCTATCCGCATTGTAGCCTACGGCACACCGAAATCTTCCTTCATGGAAAATGATGATGACATTCTGTTTGACGATGAAGCGCCGAACCGTGAAGAATGGAAGGGTGAAGCGTATGAGCCAAACCAGATTTTGGAAGTTCTGAAAGGACTTTTGAAGGGTGAGTAATCACCCTTTTAATATTTAGATGTTAAACATCTAAAAGTAAAACTTGAATTTCATTTTACTTTATGATATAATAATCCCGTAAGAAAGAAGAAGGAAAACTTCCCAAAACCAGAAAGAAACTAAAATGTATAAAACCACTTGGTCTATTGAATATGAAGAAGAAGGACATAAGCAAAACGTTGAATTTATTCAGTATCATTTTGGAAAAACTCCAAGATTTCCCTCATGGTATATGGAAGAAAATAAATTATATGCAATTGAGATGATATGGAGTTTTAAGTTAATTGTTAGGCCGTCTATCTTTATGAAATGTCTTTTTCATCACTACGTCATTAAATAAAATTTCCTTTTGAGCGGTTTAGCCGCTCTTTTTAACTTAGATGTTAAACATCTAAATTCTCAGTCTTGACATTTCATTTTCTTAATGATATACTATATCCATAGGTGAAGGAAAACACCACAAACCAGAAAGGCACCCGTATGAATTACATGGTATTTGACACTGAAACAACTTCTCTTGACAAGCCCTTCTGCTATGACGTGGGATATTCAATTTTTAATGATGAAATTGATATGCCTATGATGCGCCGTCATTTCATTGTAGAGCAGGTATGGCATAACTTGCCCCTGTTTGAAAGTGCCTATTACAAAGAGAAGCGCCCTCTGTATATCGGGCTTATGCGATCTAAAAAGGCCGTCATGGACAAATGGGGTTATATCATGCGGACAATTCGGCGTGATATTGTTCAGTATGAAGTGACTGATGCTTATGCCTATAACAGCGATTTTGATGACAAAGTTTTCACTTTTAATTGTGACTGGTTTAAGTGTAATAACCCGTTGGAAGATATTCCCATTCATGATATTTGGGGCTATGCTTCTGAATTTATTACAAGCACACAAGAGTATAAAAACTTTTGTGAAAAGAATCAGTATTTTACAGATAGTGGAAACTATAAAGCAAGCGCAGAAATTGTGTATAGATACCTTACACAGAATAATGATTTTGAAGAAGCGCACATGGGCGCGTATGATGTGGATATTGAAAGTAAAATTTTGGATGCTTGCCTTGGTGCGGGAGCAGAGTATGGTAAAGATTATAAGGTTGTAAAAATCTTACAGCGGCCGCGCCTTACTCCTTACACGATAAAGGTTAATGGAAATATTATCCATCAGGGTGAATATATAAAGAAGTACGTGCGCGAGGGCTTATATAGCTTTACAGAAAAAGAAATGGGAGAATAACTCCCATTTCTTTCCAATTTTTATTTTAGATGTTAAACATCTAAATCCAATACTTGACCTTTTCTTAAAGTTATGCTATACTATAATCGTTCCAAGGGAGAGAGGAAAGCGGACGGCAAGCAAGAACTTTCTCCCGTGCCCTCCATATCCGCAAAGACTGAAAAAGCGTTATGAAAGCCGTAACCACGCCAAGAGGGCACAGGAACTTGTAACAAAAACTTAACAAAAAAACTTCTTGACATTAAGCACAAACTGTGCTATAATGAATACATGAAAAGGACAAGGAAAAGTCCTTAAAACCAGAAAGGGATTTAGTATGAAGAAGAACTCTCTGACCGCTATCGCCAACTACATTAAGAACGTTCCCGAACTCGCCGCCGAATATGCCGAACTCCAAGCCGAACTTAACAAGAACGCAGAGAAGGCCAAGGCTAACCGCGATATGTACGCCGCCGCGCATGACGTAGTTATCGGCGCCCTGACTGACAAGCCCGTGACGCTTGCGGAACTGTGGGAAGTCGTGAAGGACACTGTTCCCGAGGGAATGACTAAGAGCAAGGTTCAGTATGGACTGCGCGAACTGTGGGCCGCCGAGGTCGTCAAGATCGAAGGTAAGGTCAATGAATACAAGAGGGCGTAAGCCCTCTTTTCTTTTTTGATTTTATTTAGATGTTAAACATCTAATTTTATTTCTTGACATTTTATTTTAAAAATGATATACTTTATTCGTAAAGAAAAGGAGAAGGAAAACTCCTAAAACCAGGAAGGGTAAAAAAATGACGATTTACAGAGTAACTCGTGGAACTTCTTACACCAAAAGTGCCGAAGAAATTTTCTTCACTTCTCGGGACAAGGCGCTCGGCTATATTATCGGTAGGTATGCCGAAGATGGACGCACTCCTGTCGGACGGGTTCGACAAGCAGATTGGTGGAACGCAAGCTTTTGCTATAACGCAGAAAAATTGTTCGATGTTAAAAATTTAAGTAAATATAATTATTTGAATATGAAATATAGTGGTGATTATTTCTATATTGATCCAATTAAGGTATTGTAAGGGCTTTATGCCCTTTTATATCTTAGATGTTAAACATCTAATTTCATTTTTGAATTTTTATACAATTTTCTGTATAAAAATTTTTTTAATTTATCCCGAAAATATACTTGACATTTTTCTAAATTTATGATATATTATATATGAAAAGTGAAGGAAAACACTAAACCAGAAAGAGGGGTATAAAATGGGTAAAGAAGCAAGCCGCAACGAAATGAAAAATGCTCTCCTGTCCGATGTTCAGTCTATTCTATCCGAACGTCTTAATTCTGATGTGCTCCGCGTAGGTTCAAGTGAAATTGCCATTCCCGCGGTGGATAAAGATGGAAATGAATTTTTCTATCTGGTAAAGATTTCTATTCCTCGCGGCACTCGCAACGGTGAAGGCGGCTATACTGAATATGATGCTTACGCCGCCGCAGATGATTATAAATTCGACCTTGAAGAAAAGGCGGCAAAGAAAGCGGCAAGCGAAGCCAAGAAAGCCGCCGCCGAAAAGGAACGCGAACGCAAGCGCGAAGCGAAAAAAGTTGTAAAAGAACTTAATCAGAAGGGACTAAAAGGAATGATTGAGAGCGCGGAATAACCGCGCTTTCTTTATTTAGATGTTTAACATCTAAAATCAATAATTGACTTTTCTTAAAATCTATGATATACTTATACCGTAATCAAGAGAAGGAAAACTCTTAAACACCAGAAAGGAATCGAAACTATGTCTATGAACGCTACCGAAATGAAGAACGCCGCTCGCAATGCTACCATCGCCGCCCTGCGTGATGCTCTTGAAGATCAGGCCGCTGTCCAGTTCGCGGACGCCTCCTGGGCTATTCTCCAGACTATTGAAGGGCAGGAAATTTGGGTTGAAATTTCCGTAAAGACTAAGGCATATAAGCCGACTAAGGTTTCTCCCGCTTTCGACCCCTATGAAGCCGCGGAAGCGTGGAAGGAAGAAAAGCGCATCAAGGCCGAAGAAAAGGCCGCGAAGGACGCGGAAAAGGCTAAGAAGATTGCTAAGGCTAAGGAAAAGAAGGAAAAGGAGGAGGAGGAGGAATAATCCTCCTTTTTTATTTAGATGTTTAACATCTAAATTCAAATATTGACTTCTTTCTAAAATTATGATAATATATAATTGTTCCAAGGGGAAAGGAAACGCCCTCCCTGCTCGTTCAGGATGTTAGGAAACGACCTAAAAAGTTTCAAAAAACTTTTGAAAAACCCCTTGACAAAAAGCAAATCCTGTGCTATAATAAGGATGTAAGAAAAAGAGAAGGACACTCTAAAAAACCAGAAAGGGATATGCTATGACTAAGGAAATTATGAACACCATCTACAACACTCTGAACGCCGTTGAATTTAAGGACAAGCCCGCTGTAATGGAAGCTCTTGAAAAGGAACTTCACCGCAATGACCGCGTAAAGGCCGAAAAGGAAGCGGCTTACACTGCCGCAAAGCCCGCGGTTCTGGAAGCGTTGCGGATTGCCGAAAAGCCCGCGACCGTTGCGGAAATTTTCGCAGAGTGCGAAAAGGGACTGCCCGCTGGTTTTACTAAGAATCAGGTCGGTTATGGCTTGACCCACTACTGGACTGATTCAGTCGTGAAGATCGAGGGCAAGGTTAATACCTACCAGTTGAAGGAAGGGGTGTAAGCCCTTTCTTTTTTTATTTTACTCTTAGATGTTAAACATCTAAATTATAAGATTGACTTTTTTATAAATGTATGTTATACTCTATACATAAAAAGAAAGGAAGTGCTAAGTATGACTGGATACTCTAATGGAACCATCCCCTTCAATCATGGCCAATTGTGCCAGATGCTCCGCTCCGCAAGTGATGAACAATTGGATAATATTCTTTTGGATGTGTGTAAAGAACAGCATCGCCGCAACGATGTAAAGAAAGAACTCTATACCACTAAAATTCGTGATGCTATTCATGAAGCAGTTTCCGCGGGATTCTATGTAGATTTCTTTACTGATATTGATAATGAAAATCCTGATTTTACTATCCATAGCAATAATGAAACATTACTTAGTATTGAACTTGAAAGAGAAGAATAAGCGGCTTTGCCGCTTTTCTTTATTTAGATGTTTAACATCTAATTTATCTTATTGACATTCTTACAATCTTATGCTATACTTACAGTGTCAAATGAAGGGAAGGAAAACCCGAAAAACCAGAAAGGCAACCGCTATGATGAAAAATGATTACAAAGTCCGCGCCTTCAACTTCTTCAAGTCCCTGTATCCTTATATTGAAAAATCCTTAAACGATCCTTATGAATGTATGGACAGGGTAGCGGCTTTTAATGAAGAGAAGCACCGCAAGGTTGGCATCGCGTGGGGTTCTGTGCGTGTTGCTTTCATTTCTTCTGATTATGTTATCAAATACGATTATGATAAAGTGTATGCTAAGCGTTATGGCGGTTGTAAAGATGAAGAAGAATTTTACAATTTTGCCAAAGAAAAAGGATTTGAAAACCTGTTCGCGGAAATTTCTTCCTTTGAATATATGGGCCGTACCTTCTATGTTATGCCCCGGGTAAATATGCGCGCAAGCCAAGAGGGCGGGCGAGCGGAATATTATCTTGACGGCGAAGAACGTGAATTTGTCGATGATTATTTGTATGATCTTCATGATGAAAATTTCGGTTGGAAAAATAATCGCCTTGTTATCTTTGACTATGCTTACAATGTATTTATGGAGCAGAAAAATTGTAAGGGGTGATAATTCACCCTTTACAATTTAGATGTTTAACATCTAAAAAAGTTGCCGATTTTGAAAAAAAACTTTCAAAAAAACTATTGACTTTCTCGCTATTGTGTGATATACTCTATACATGAAGTGAAGGAAAACACTTGAAACCAGAAAGGGAACTAACTATGCGCAAAGAATACCGCTTCATGGTCACCGATACTGAAACCGCAACCCTACCCTTTGCCAACGAGATCGCGCAAGGCGATGCCGAAAAGAAAAAGAAAATTGCTATCGCCCGCCCTCTCGTGTATGACATCGGCTGGACTATCACCAACCGCAAGGGTGAAATTCTGGACAGTAAGCAGTTTCTCGTGGCTGAGACCTTCGCCGTCCCCGCCGTGTTCAACACCGCGTATTATGCTGAAAAGCGTCCCCGGTATCTGGAAATGCTCAAACGCGGCGAAACTACAATCAAGCCGTGGGATGAAATTATGGAAATTTATCTCGCGGATTTGCGGGCGGTTGATGCGGTAGGCGCGTTTAATTCCATGTTTGACTTTAAGAAGGCAATTCCCTTTACTGAATTGTATATTCGCAAACTGTACAGCCCGGACTATCAGCAATGGGAACAGATTCAGCGGCAATTGTGCGCGCGGATTGCTAACGAGAAGTATCAGAAAAACGATGAAAAAGAATTTGATGCCGATTGCTTCAAGTTTCGCGGCGAATCCTTCCCTCTGTTTGACCTTTGGGGACTTGCCGCAAAAATTCTTCTGAATAATGTTTCTTACAAAAAAGAATGCCTGAACCATGATTTGCTTTCCGCTTCCGGGCTTTACTTCAAAACCAGCGCCGAGACCTCTTACCAATATTTGGTAAATAAATATGACTTTATAGAAAGCCACACCGCGCTTGATGACGCAATGATTGAAACTTTCATTCTTTCTAAAATTGCCGCCCGTCATTCTATCGAAATTGGTATTAGCTTTTTCCCCTTCCGCGAACTTGGAGAAACTGTTGATTTTGTAAAGCGTCGCAAGTATCCTAACATTTCCGAATGTGAAAAAGTTGTTTCTGTCCTTCGTGCTCATCTTGACACTAAAGAAGAAGGCACGGCATATTACAGAAAAATTGAGAATAAGATTTTATCTGTAATGGCGTATATGGGAGAGTAATCTCCCATTTTTTCTATTCTTTTATTTTAGATGTTAAACATCTAATTTTGAAATTTGACAAATTTCAAATACTATGATATAATATATATGTAAGAAAGAAGAAGGCCACTTCTAAAAACCAGAAAGGAATTGTTATGAAAAAGACGATTAGTTGGGAAGTAGCAGAACATATGATGGACATTGCCGCCTTCATTTACTGTCAATTGCACGACGAAGTACCTACTGTTGAAGAAGTTGAAAATTTCGCGCGTACTATGTTTCTTAACTATTGTGATTTAGAAAATATTACTAACGTAGAAGAACCGCAGGGCGATTAAATCGCCCACATAATTTAGATGTTAAACATCTAAATTTAAATTTGACTTTTTCAAATTTTGTGATATAATGTATATAGAAAGTAAAGGAAAGGGGATTTGAGAATGAGTAAGAAAGATTGGGAAACTGATGGATACCATGATGGCTACCCTATTTACTGCCCCGTCAATGCCTATGGAGATTGTCCCTATTGTGACCAGTGTAACATGTGCCATGTAAAAGACCCTGTCAAAGATTGTGAAGATTTTGCTTTCTGTTATGAAACTTGGGATGAATGGGTTGATGCCGATGACATTGACCCTGATGCTCCTGAATCATTCGCAGAAGAAGAAGATTAAATGGGCGGGCGATGTGTATGGATATGGAGGATAATGAAGAATGATTGACTTGGTTAATGTCCTTCCGCCGTGGTTTTATGATTTACTTGGAAATCTAATATTTACAATATGGGCTCTTTTAGTTGCTTTCGGAGCATCAAGTGATAATAAATAAATTGGAAAGGACTAAATAAAATGAAAGTATATATTATTTATCGTCTTGGTGATTATGCCGTTCCGCAAGCAATGAGCCTTAATCATGATGAAGCAAAAAAGTTTATGAAAATTCTTCAAAAGCATGATCCTTATATCCATGATTATTGGATTGAAGAAAAAACTTTAAGTAATGAAGTAATTGAAATTTAATATATATAAGGTTAGAGCAATCTAACCTTACTAAATTAGATGTTATACATCTAAAATTATATCTTGACTTCTTTCCATTTCTATGATACAATCGATATGTAATCAAGAGAAGGAAAACTCCAAACCAGAAAGGAAAAAGAAATGTATTATAAGCAAGTAAAATTCATTGACACTATGGAAAACGGCCAGCTTGACCCGCCCATTGGTGGCATTGGTGTCTTTGAAGATGACAAATTGATTGGTGTTATTTGTGGAGAATGCGGCGGCTACCTTGAAGCAGATGACATTCTATGGTATGAACCCATGGAATGGATTGATATTTCTGACGCTATTATTGGGGAGGAGTAATAATATGAGTAATCCGTTTGAACAGTTGGAAACCGCCGAAGATTTCAATAACTTTTTCCTTGCCCTCTTGGGTGATGCCGCAGATAAGGGTATTGAATGCTTCATTTATAATCCTGACCCTTATGACGAATGGCGTTGTATCTCATACGCCGATGAAAAATATATTCAAGACAATGCGGTTAGATTTCACTAACCGCCCCTCCTAAGTTAGATGTTAAACATCTAAAACAACTTCTTGACTTCTTCCTTCACTTATGTTATACTATATCCATCAAGTGAAGGAACAACACTTAAAAACCAGAAAGGTGGCTTGATTATGGCTAAAATTTCTAAGACTGTTGTGGATGCTGACCTGCGCACTCGTATTTTCGCGGATATGTTCACCTCTTCCGAAAGAGCAGATTTGTCCGAAGGAATTTACCAGAAAGTCAATGATCGTCAGTGGGGCGTAATTCTGACCGACAAAAACGGCGTCGAACGCTATTGCCGTGTCGGCGTCATCGTTGCCGAGGAACGCGAGGACATGACCGCCCGTGAACTGATGCAGTCCGAGATTGACGCCTACAACGAGAAGCAAGCCAGCAAAGCCGAGAAGGCTAAGGCCAAGGAAGCAAAAATCGCCCGTGATAAGAAAGCACGGGAAGAAAAGGCAAAGAAGGAAGAAGGGGAGTAAATCCCCTTTCTTTTTATTAGATGTTTAACATCTAAAATTTAATATTGACTTATAATAAAATCTATGTTATACTCTATCTGTAAGAAGTCAAGGAAAGACTTAAAAACCAGAAAGGAAAAAATATGAAAGATATTCATTTCTGTATCACGTTGAGTGTTGGCATGACCGAAAACGAAGTACAAAAATGTGCTGAATTTTTGGAAGAAACGTTTCATGAGTATATTATAAATAATATCCCTATGGGCGATCATATTTACAGTACCGCGGGCAAGACCATGTTTAGGCATGTGGTTGAAGAAATGCTTAGACCAGAAAATTATAATTGGCATGAAAAGTGGAATGATATGCCAAAATAAGGGCGAAGGCCCTTATCTTATTTAGATGTTAAACATCTAAAATTTAATATTGATTTATAATAAAATTTATGTTATACTCTATATGTAAATAAGAGAAGGAACTCTTTAAAACCAGAAAGGAAAATGTATGAACTTTGTAAAAATGATGGAAGCCCGCGGAATCAACTTGGAAAAATTCAGCGACTATGAATTTGCGGTTCTGCTTCACGCAATTTCTCAGGAAGAGGAACGGCGCGCCAGTATAAAGCGAGAGCAACTTATCACGGAATATACCGATAAGATTGCCCATCTTCTCAAAGAAATGTCTGATAAAGGATTGGTTGTGTATTACTGCGGTTCTCCGATTGACATTCAGGAAGTTGGCAACCAGCTTGTCGTTGGATGCGAGGACGAATAATTCGTCCTTTTCCTTGTTAGATGTTTAACATCTAATTTTTAATCTTGACTTTTCTATTGTTTCATTGTATAATGCTATTGTCAGGAGGGAAAAGAAATGAGCAAGAAGAAATCCAAAACTAAGCCCCGTTCCAATTATGAAGTGTATCGTTCCATCCGCAAAGATTGGGGCGTTATCAATCCAGTAACCAAAGTCATTCCCGACAAGAGAAACAAGAAACCAAAGCACAAGAAAGGATGGGATGAAGAATGACAAAATTTTATCCAAGGGAAGTCGTCGAAAAAGGATACAGCATAGCAATGCTTCATTATCTTGCCTATCTTTTTCCCGATAAGAAATTTTCTATTGAAGAATATAGAATGTATGATGCTATGTTCATGAAAGGATGGGGAGAAGGTTATCTCGCGGGAGAGATTGCCGCCATCGAAAAAAAATAATAAAGAAAGGCATGATAAAAAATGAAAGAAAGCAATAAAAAAATTCATCAAGAAATTGATGGACTTGTAGATAATTACATGACTGAATTTTTAGACGCCTATCAATGTATAGATTGGGGAATCAGCGCGAAAAAGTTTGCTAACTTGCTCATTGATAAATTCGCAAAAGAAATTAAACAAGTTGCCAAAGAATTGGATAATGGAGAGGATGAAGAATAAATGCCGCCAAAATGCCCTTATTGTAATGAAGAAGTACAGTTCATTCAATTCTATCCAGAATCAGTCAAATTTCTTATAACCAGCGTGTTTATTACTTGTCTAATGGAATGCCCAAAATGTAAAATACAATTCAAACAAGAATATTGGTATCAAAGAAAAGAAAGTATTTGTAAAAATTTCCAGAAAGTAAAAGAGTTAGAGTAATCTAACTCTTTTTTTATTTTAGATGTTAAACATCTAAATATAATATGGAGCTTATTGCTCCATATTATATTTTTCAATCTTCTTTTTAATAATTTGTAATGCCCTATAATCTTCCGCAGAAAAAATCTTATCACGAGAATACCATTCATCTTCTAAATTAGACATGGCAACACGCAAATCATCCACTGCATCAAGCGCCGGGCCATGAGTATATTTGACCATACACAATTTATTATCTTCAACGCTCATTTCTAACGGCGTACCCTCTTTAATGTTCAGGGTTCGCCGCAGTTCCTTAGGAATAACCACACGGCCCAATTCATCTACTGTACGCACAATACCGGTTCCCTTCATTTTAATTCCCTTTCTGGTTTATGAGGTGTCCTTCCTCTTTACGTATATATAATATCATAAGGTAGAAAAAATGTCAAGACGAACTTTTAGATGTTAAACATCTAATATATAAAGGCGGTTAAACCGCCACCCGATGGAACTTTCCACAATATGGGCAAAAGATTTTTACATAGTCATCATAATCATCAGTTGGAGAATTTTGACAGAAATCAATGTCAATCATGAACCAATGACCACAGTAAGGGCATTGATGCTCGTCAAGATTATATACAATTTCTTCATGAGTTTTTGCATAGTATTTGGATTGAATCATTTTATTATTCCTTCCTTTCAATAATATTATTTTTTCTTTCTTTTCTTTCTCGTAACGTATCAATTATTAACCCTTCGCCTAAAAGTATAACTGCTAAAAGTGGAATACCAAGCATTAAGAAAATAAGGCAATAGGCCACGGGATGGCCAACCTCTAAACCCCAGGCAAGCGCTTGAATCATTTTATTCTTCCCTTTCTTTCATGAGTTTAGCAATAAATCTATTTCTTTTATGCTCTTCATAAGATTCAATTTTTTCTAAGATTCCGGGAATCAATTCGTCCCCTACTTCTTCAGTCATAGGTCTGATTCTAATTTCAACATAAGGAAAATCTTTTGAATCAGTTTTAAGAATAATTTGTCCATTTTTCCAGTTAGCCAAAATTTCAGCTTCTTTGAGAAATTTTTCTACAATTCCATCTCTAACCGCTTGAACCTTAAAATCTTTTTTCATTATTCTCTCATCCCTTCCTTTCAATAGCATTATATCACATTCTATTAAAAAGTCAAGTTCTATTTTTAGATGTTTAACATCTAAATTTCATTTTTGTCAAGTAGTTAGTCTTATCTAACTTCCACATTTTTCCCTATTCCCAAAATTTACCAGTACTTCCAAACTCATACATCATTTCTAAAACTTGCCCTTCATATCAAATTTTACCACAAGCTGGAAATTTCTGGAAAAGCTGGAAAAAGCTGGTAAGCTGGAATTTAGGCAAATCTGGGACGGGGCGAGTTGGAAGCGAGCTGGGAGCCGGACACAAAGCCTATACGGGCAAGGCGGGAACCGCACGGCGAGCTGGAAAAATTTGTAAAATTTGGTACAAGCTGGAAACCTTATGCGAGTCAAATATATGTATAAATATTCTATAAGCTGGAAACTTGACAAGCTGGATCTTTTAATTACGAGGTAAGCTGGAAATTTTAAAATAATTAAATTTATTTTTATAAATAAATTTTTATTTTTATTTATTTTTAAAAAATAAATTATTTGAAAAAATTTTAAATTTATGTTATAATAAAAGGGGAAATATAAATATAAATATTTATATAATAAATTTATTTAATTGTCAAGCTGGAAAATTTTAAAATTGAAAAGCTGGAATATTTGACAATTAATATAATTTATAGTATAATAAAGAGAGAAATATAAATATAAATATTTAACATAAATTATATTAAAAGTCAAATGAACCAGAGCAATTAAATAAAAATGCTGGAAAGTTATTTACTTTCCAACAATCCTTTTATACGATATTGTTTTGTTTTCGCTCGCCCATATTGTCTATCTTCAAACTCTACAATGTCTCCCCATTCTTTTTTTACCGCACTCCAAGTTGTTAATTGCTTTTCATAACTTTTATCATATATAGGAGACATTGCTAATAATTCTTTAATCTCATCTTTATTATGCCAAACATAATAACAAGCTGGGAAATGTCCTTCTTCTCGCACAAATTCAATTAGCTTACGAGCTGCATTTAAAATATATTTACGCTACGGCTAATAACGCGCTCTAATAAACTATCCTATATCTACATAGGTTCTTGAGTCGCATAGCCAATCTTGAAAGCGCTTATCATAAACATTAATACCACGTCCCGCGGCCTAATTAGTAATAACACAATTATATGGCTCGGGCACCATACCAGTATCTAATATAATTTTGGAAGCTCGACGTATCTCATCAGTTACGCATTGCCGCCAATCTGGATTCTCCAAAGACCAAAACGTCAAGACTTTGAAATTGCGCGCTTTAAATAATTCGGCAAGCCGCAATATATCGGTTACACGCGGGGTATATATCCATGGACACATATTCTTATCAGGTGTAATCAGACCGCTAGAAACCGCTTCACTAATACTTTCAATATATATAGTTTCTCGCGCATCATATAACTCATTTAAGCGTCCATTTAAAATATAATTCACGTAATCTCCAAATAGAGGAGCTGCAGTTTCTGGGGTAGCAGAAATAGCTAATAAACGTATTCGCGCAGGTTCAAGTATTAATGTTTGAATCTAATAAATAAAAGAAGTAATAGAAGTATGTTTGCCTTCTTGTAATAAAGCCGCGAGGCGCTCATCTGTTAAATCAGGAAATTCTTTTTTCGCCTTTTTAATCTCAGCTTTATAATACTATTGTATATCATCAAACTCGTCCCATACAATTAAATCAATATCATCTAACCATTCAACATCTCGCCGCAAAAGTGCCGCAAAAGTCTAATAACACATAACATGAATTAAATTCACATCGTCTTCAGTCGTCCAAAGAGATTTAGTACGATGCGCGAGCCATCCATTCATTTCCATATCAGTAAAAGCACATGCATCTTTTGAATGTAACATACAGATACTGTCGCGCAGATTCTTTGTATGCACCAAATAAACAACATGCTTTTTCGCGCGCGAAAAATTTAAAATCCTATCATCAAACATAAATGTGGTTTTACCCCAACCCCGCGGAGCAGTTAAAATATTAAAGCTACCTGGTTTAATTTTAGACAGATCCTCATCCGTTATAATAGACGATAAAAATTTACGAGTCTCCTATGACTTGGGATTGGCTATGGTAGTAATGGAAGAAGTTGAAATTAAGTCATTCATAAATACACATCCTATATTTTCTATATTAAGTATAACATAATTTAAATAATATGTCAAATACTTTCATATACTATGTATGAAAATGTAATAAAAACTTCTACATTTTCTTCCACATATAGTTCAAATTGTAGAAACAAAAATGTAGAAGTTTTTCGATAGTTCCCCCGGGCCCCTTATAAATACTTGAAAAAATTCTACCAAAAAAATACTATATATTATATATTATATATAAGATTACATGAAGCTGCGTAGCCGCGTAGCGGCGAAGCTGCGGAATGTAATCTCTGTGCGAAGCACGCGAAGCGTGCGTAGCATTCTTAAAGTTTAGTATTTCAAAAATAGAACTTTTTAAATAAAAATATAACTCTTTATTACTATGCTTAAAAAATTCTATCTTTTAAATATTATAAAATTTTTTATTCTTTAAGAAAGTATATATCAAGAAGAGTAATAAATAAAATTGTTTATGATCATAAATTATTATATAAAAAGTCCCCTCAAATTCGCTTATTCTTAAAAAAGTATTTGCATTAGTTTGAGGGGATTTCACTTGACTAAAAGCAAAAACCGTAATAAAAATTAAAAGTATCCCCGTGAGCTAACGCAGAACTCTTATATATATATTTGCGTTAGGAGAGGAGATTTTTACTATATATAAAAATTTTTGGAATTTCATTTTCAAATACTTGACAAAAGTGAAAATTTGACGCACTCCCATATAACCTAATATCCAACCCCTTACGCCAAGGCTCCACTACCCGAAAATTCCTATACCCCTTCCCGCAAGACCACCCCGTACTCCAATTTCATTTTTATTTTATACAGTTTTCTTCCTTTCTTTTTTCAGGTTAGATGTACCTATTTTATACCCCTTCCTATTATAAATTCTTGACTTTTTCTTAAATTTTTAGTATAATATAGGTAGAAAGATAGGAGGAATAGATTATGTTTAATAAGGAACTTGTTAGGAGTACTTATAAGCTAGCGAATCAGAAATATTTTGAGGAAAAGTATGAGAAGCAATTTCAATCTATGGTTGAGAAGGCTAGCTGTCGAGAAAAATGTATTGTGTTTTCTCAAAACGAATGCCCCTTTGAGTTAGTTAAATATTTGATTGAAGAACTGCGGTTTAGTATGTTTGGGAGAATAGAAAAGGATAAATGGGAAACTATTTTTGAAGTTAATAAGTTTGAGATTGAGAAGTATAAGGAGTTTAAGGTATGTTGGTGATGGATGACAGAACAGTTGGGATTATCTATGCGTTAAAGCAAGGCAAATATTCACCTGATATAAATATTCGTAAGTTTATGAGTGAATGGAGTATTGTTGATTGGAATTGTTTAGGAAGAGATTCTATTGATCGAGTACTGCGGCAAACTGTAGCAAATTATTTAATGTGTTGTAATAATAGATATGAAGTTGAACGTTATTTTAATGATGATAGGGCTACGAATGAGTATGATAGGATGATTTCATTTTTACAACAAATACAAGTTCGCGGAAATGAAAATTATATGAATGGTATGCGGGATAACCCCTATTCGAATTTTGAGGTGTTTAAGAATGAGTAAAGTTTTAATTGTAGTCGATGCTCAAAACGATTTTATTACTGGAAGCCTTCGTAATCAGGAGGCAATTGAAAGTTTGGATACTTTACATGAGGTTGTTACGTATATGGAACAGCATGGTGCTAGTCTAATATACACAATGGATACCCATTTTGGCGATTACTTTGAGACACAAGAAGGTGAATGGCTTCCTGTAAGTCATTGCCGCATTAATACTAAAGGGTGGGAACTCGCGGATTTAGCTAAACCCGCAGATATTAATACAGTTACTGTTATTGAAAAGGAAACTTTTGGTTATATTTCTTGGGAAAATTATATGCCGGTAAAGGCAATAGATGAGATTGTTATTGCTGGCTATTGCTCAGATATTTGTGTCGTAAGCAACGCGTTAATTTTAAAAACAATCTATCCAGAAATTCCTATTACATTTATTAGTGATGCGTCTGCGGGAACTACCCCCGAAGCACATTCTGCGGCTTGTACTGTTATGAATAGTTGTCAGATTAATGTAAAAAATTGGAAAGAATATTTGGAGAAGAAGTAATGTGTAAATTTTGTGAAATGAAACCCGATACCATACCCTTCTATAACGTCAATGTACTCCATTAGGAATTGATTACAGAAGATGAGTATGGTACTCAGTTGAATGCGGGAATTACTGCTGACGGCCGCTACTATATTTCCGCAGATAGTATGGACGGACAAGCATTGATTTATCCAAAATATTGTTTGGTGTGCGGCCGACAGCTACAAGATAATTGTTGGGATTTTAAAGGAAGAATTATAGAGGGAAATTAAAATGTTAAATCCACTTAATATAATCGTTTATGACGCTGCCGATATTTATAATCTATACGCAGAAAAGTATGGCGAGCAGGAAGCAGAAGAAGCCGTTTATCAGTATGCTCTGCGGGAATGCCATCCTCTTCTTGAAAATGATGGAATTGTTTCATTATATCTGCCGGATAAAGAAGATATGGCATATTATAGTGAGTATAGGTCATCTTTGGCTGAAATTATTGTTGAAAATAGCGATTTAAACTATGGTGATACGGCTTATATTATGTACTAAGGAGATAGATATGCCTGATTTTAAATGTAAAGTAAAACTATGGAATCGTGAAAAAGAAATTTATCGGCATTTTTCTGATATAGAAGCCGCATATTATTGGCTAACTCTCGAAGGATATGAAATAATTGATGTAAAGGAAATTATCGTCGGAAAAATTTTAAAAAATATTAGTGCCAAACAAGCTCACGCTTTAACAGAAGAATGTAATTGTGAAGAAATGTCAGAAATAGATTGGATTATGCGAGAAATTTATTCTGCGGCATTAAAAAATAATTATTGCCTTATAACTATTAATAGACTATCAGATAAAACTTGTAGAACTCTCATTGATTTAGGATATAGAGTAGAAGATTGTATTTCTTATCATATTATAAAATGGTGGATATAAATTGACTTTTTTCTAAAATTTTGATATAATAAAAGAAAAAAGGAGAAGTAAAATGGAATTTAATGCGGCAACCTGTAATACAATCGCTAAACATGTTTATAATGAAAAAATGACTGAAAAATATAAAGATATTGTAAGTATAATTAAGAGACAAGCAGAAGCAGGAAACTTTACTGCGTTTGTTAATAATATGTCAAGTGAATGCTGCGAGTGGCTTTTACGATTAAAATTTAAAATTCTATTGTTAAAACTTAGCCATTTATCTGAAAAAATTGGGTGGTATCGGATTAGTGAAACTTATTATGAAGAAGAATTACAAAAATATGGACATAATGGTATTAAAATTGAATGGGAATAATAAGGAGAATAATAATGAAATGTGAAGATTGGATTATATTAGGAATTATTATTTTAATTGGAACTTTTATTTTATATTTATTTAAAATGAAAATGGCGTAAAAATATATGGATACACGACAATTTGAAGCTACTTTAGCAAGTAGAAATAAATATAGAAAATTAGACGTAGAATATTCAGCAGAAGTGCGGGCGTACTATGCTGAAAATATACCGTCGTTTCTTTCTACTAGTCAGCCGCTCTATACTTCTGCGGACACTCTTATCTGTTCGTCCTTCAACCGCGTTGTAATTGGAGATTATGGGGCGTTTGTTGAATTTTCACCATGGCAGGCAAATAGAGACGCATTTTGTATTGCTCCAGGTCAAGAATATAGATTAGAAGAACGATATAAGAATTGTAAGTATATCTGGCTTACAATTTCAGATTCAAGTCATGTAAAAATTTATTATCAAAAACATACGGTGACATACGCGGATTATATCCCCGGTATGTATTATGTTAGTGTTCATGAGGTATTTAAATGATAGAAGTTTGTACTACTATGCGGATTTATTATTATTGGAATAATATAACACGAGAAGATGCGTATTCATGGGTTATGTAGCTTCGTGAAAAATTACCATTTACTTCTGGTGGCATTACTTTCTTTGAAATTGTAAGTATATCAGAATCTATGGAATGTATTGAAGTAACTATTAGAGGAAGAGCACCGGCAGAATTTATTAATAGGATAGGATAAAAATTAAATGATAAAATGTAAAGAATGTAAGTATTGGCAGATGGAAGAAGAATTTCCTGGAATATCAGAATTTATGGAATGCGTTCGCGT
>Ga0247609_10001240_pt1 | contig 31304 bp, 44 predicted proteins | sample 172DNAGHGlowgp2_FD_193487 | JGI IMG/M metagenome (GOLD analysis project Ga0247609, IMG submission 193487) | Sheep rumen microbial communities from Palmerston North, Manawatu-Wanganui, New Zealand - 1728 DNA GHGlow gp2 | ecosystem: Host-associated > Mammals > Digestive system > Stomach > Rumen ... | reverse complement strand
AGGGAATTTTTTTGATGATAATACAATAGCAGAATTTAAACAATTACAAGAATTAACCGCTAAGTGGGGATAGGATTTATCCAAATTAACTTTTTCAGAATTATCTAGTATTATTAATAAAGAGTTAAACGCAGCAAATAGTTCTATTACAGATACTACTAATAAGATTCAATAGTTAGATAATGTATTAAAAAATACAAAAGTAACTGATATTAATAAATTAATTACTGGACTATAGGATTCAACTGCTTCTTCTACCATTGAGGTTTTTAAATCTGATAGTTTAGATGAAGCGGCAAAAAGATTATCTGCTTTTTATAATTAGATTGCTGATTTGAATATTCGTAAGGGAGTAATTAAATCAGGAACTTCAATAAGTGATTTTATTCATTCTGAAACAGTTAAAATTGAAACTAATATTTCTACTCAAATTGGAACAATTAATGCTAGAAAAGAAGAATTATAGAAAGCATTAGATGCATTATCAAAAATAAAACCTGGAACAGCTGGACAGACAAGAACTATAAAAGAAGATATATTAAATGCTAATTAGACTATTATTGAACAATTAGGCTTTGGAACTAATTGGGAAAGAATGGGTAATTTAGATAATGTTGCCGCGACTATTAGAAAAAAATTACAAGAATCTATTAATAATTTAGATTCTTAGACATTTGATTTATCTCAATTACGGACTTCACTTCTTAATCAATTATCTACTTTATTTGAAGGATTAGATTCTGGTTTAGCAATAGGAGACGCAAAAGGTTTTAAAAATATTATAGCTTAGTATCTTGGAGAGTAGAACGTTGATGTTAAAGATAGCGGAATAGCTAGAGCTCTAGAAGACATAAAAAAGAATAGCGATGTTGGTAGCGTTTTATAGAATATTACCAACGCTGTAAAAAATTATATCGTGGCGCAGAGAGAAGCTCGTGATGCTTTAGAATAGACAAAAATTCAACAAGAATCATAGGCTACACAATTAACAGCCGCTTCTTAGACGGTATCTACTGCACAAGGATAGTAGTTAGGCACAATTGAAGAATTACGAGCAAAAATAGTTGAATTAGAAGGCACAATTCATAATTTAGTTTAGGCTAAATAGCAAGTAAATCAATAGAAAATTCAAAATGATCCGGCAATTAATAATGCAAAAACTTAGTATGAATAGGCTACTTAGGCATTACAAAAATATGCGAATGGCTTAGCAAATTTGGAATCAAAGTAGCAAGCTTTAAGTAATGTTCAAAATGCAGTAACTCGCTGGATGGGCTTTTATCAAGTATTAAATCTTGGTAAAAAAGCAATCCAAGATATGAAAACTCATATTCAAGAATTAGATACAGTAATGACGCAAATTGCTGTTGTAACTAATATGTCTCAAGAAGATTTATGGGGACAAATTGGTAAATATAGCCAAATTGCTCGTCAATATGGTGTAGCTATTAAAGGTGTATATGAAGTATCTTAGATTTATTATCAATAGGGTTTAAATCAAAGTGATGTAATGAATCTAACTACTGAAACTTTGAAGATGGCACGTATTGCGGGATTAGATTATGCTACTGCGGCAGACTATATGACGACTGCTATTCGTGGTTTCAAGTTAGAAATGACTGATGCTGCACATGTTACTGATGTTTATAGCGCTTTAGCAGCGAAAACTGCTTCTAGTACAGAAGAATTAGCAGTTGCTATTAGTAAAACCGCTTCTTCTGCTGAAGCTGTAGGTTCTAGTTTTGAAGCAACATCAGCAATGATGGCAACTATGATTTCTGTTACTCGTGAATCTGCTACTAATATTGGTACTGCTTTAAAATCTGTTATTTCTCGTTACGGTGAAATGACTTCTGATCCTTCTAAATTAGTAGATAGTGAAGGAGAGGAAATGAGTTTAAACAGAGTTGATAAAGCTCTCCAAACTATTGGTATTACTATACATGATGTAAATGGACAATTTAGAGACTTTGATGACGTTATTCTTGAATTAGGTGAAAAATGGAAAACAATTGATAAAAATGCACAAAGATATATTGCTACTTTAATGGCAGGTAACAGACAACAATCTCGTTTCTTGGCTTTAGTTGGTAATATTGATGAATATAAAAATGCTTTAGAAATAGCATAGAATTCTGAAAACGCGGGAGAATTACAGACTCTTAAAACTTTAGATTCTATTGATGCTAGAATAGAGCGTATGAAGGTTACTATTCAAGAATTTTATACTAGTTCTGGAATAGAAAATTTATATAAAGGAATTTTAGATACAATAACTAATGTTATGAGTGCGGCGAATGATTTGCCAAAAGCATTCGGAAAAATTCCACTTGCGGCATTGGCTATTGGAGGCTCTGTAATAAACGCTATTAAAAGCATTTTAACTTTAATTATTGTACAGATTCGTGCGGCATTAAGTGATATAAATCTATCAGCAATTTCTAGTTTATCAAGTTTAGTTACAGAAGCGGGCAAAGCAGGAGATTAGATAGGAGAAACTTTAGTAAGTCGTATTAAGGCTAAACTTACAGAACTTGGTAATGGAAGTATAGGAAAAGGATTAGCAAAGCAAATAGGCGGAATGGTTGCTTCTGCTTTAACCGTAGCTGGCTCTGCTTTAACTCTTTCTTCTATGAATAAATATGGAGCGAGTACTTCTGAAAAAGAAGATAAATCTGCAGCACAAACAGGAATATGGGGAGCGGTATCAACTGGTTTAGGTGGAGCAGTATAGGGAGCAATAATGGGAAGTACTGCAGGAATACCTGGAGCAATAGCTGGAGCGATTTTTGGAGCGCTTAGTTCTGCAATAGCGCCTTTAGTATCTGCTTTAAACATGAATAATGTAACCATCGCTAGACAACTTGAGTTAGATTAGAAAGCCTATTAGAAAGCAAAAGATGATTTAACATTAAAAACTGGTGAAGAAAAAGATCTATAGAATGCTTTAACTAAATTAAAATAGCTTGAAAAAGCTCAGTATGATTCTGCAGAGGCGGCGAAAGAATATACAGAATATATGAATTAGTTGGCAGATTCTTATCCTTCTTTAATTAGTGCATTAGAGATTACTGGAGATAGAATTATTACTACTACTGATTTAGAAATGGAGTTGGCTAAAGCTCGTTTATAGACCGCAGAAGCTACTGTTACCGCGACTGAAAAAGAATTAAAGGGATTAAAAAATTAGGAACAAGCTTATAATAATATATTAGAGGCTGTAAATATTGCTTCTGATTCATTTAATAATTTTTCTCCTGAAGATATTATTAATATTTGGAAAAAAAGAAATCCAAATAATTAGAAGTATGATTTTGGTAATACTTCTTAGGAAAATGAAAAAATAGCTAGATCTATTTTAGCAGATTATTTTTGGTTTGATCCTTATTCTGGTGTAGGTACACATGCTCAAAGAATAGAATTAGATAAATCTCATTCACTTTCTAATCAATATGATAATTTTTCAGGAGAAAATATGCAGCGCTATGCTAATTTATTTTCTCAAAATAAGCATATTAATCAATCTAATTAGTATATAAAATTAGATTAGTTGTAGAAAACTACTTTATAGAATTTAATTGATATTATAAATAATAATATTCCAGATCTTAATTATAAAGAATATTTTGGAATGGAGAAAGAGGATTTATTAAAATCATCTGGATAGAGTTTATCTAATGCATTAGAAAGGGCAGTTAATCTATTAAATCAACAAATTGAAATTACAACTAATTTAATTAATTCTGGTAATAATAATCTTGAAAAAGCTAGTCTATTAGTACAATTAAATAAAGATATTATTTCTGATCAGACTTTAAAAGGAATTGATAAATATAGCTCATTTATAACTAGTTATGCTGAAAATAATGAGGAATTAAAAATTTTAGAATAGTTTGTCGCGAATAATTTAAACGAAATGGATAATATTCTAGATTCTTTAAATTTTGATAATATAAAAGATATTACTGATTTAGATTAGATTATTAATAAATTTCCTGATATATTACAAGAAAAAGTAGTTGAAAGATATACAGAATATATTAAAAATGCTTAGACAAATTTATTAAATAATTTAATAGATAGTAAATCTACTTGGGTAGATGACGCGGGGTTTAGGAATCTTTTTGATGGCATAGGGAACGAAGATAATAAAGAACTAATACCACAGCTTTATCCTATAATTCAATCTGGTTGGTCTACTTTTAAAGAATTGGAAGAAGAAGGATTAACAATTGCGGCGAGAAATTATTAGAGAGATTTGCGTGGGCTATTAGGGGATATCGGAAGTTTATCAAAAGATAAGCAATTAGATATTGCTCCTATTATTAGATCTTTAGATTTAACTGATAGTGATAGTATTCAAACTGCCATATCGTTCTTAGAAGATATGGGGCCAGAGTATAAAAATATTATTACACGGTTAAATTGGATTAATTCTAATTTAATATAGAATATAAGTTTACAAGCTTAGCAGTTAGCAGATAAAACTAAGGATACGGCAAAAGAATTAGAAAAAGAATTTGACAAATCAGGTAAAGGAATGGATTATTCATCTATTGTAGAAGAAGTTTAGAATATTATTAATTCTACAGATGAAAATCTTTCTTTTGAAGATTTGGCACAATTTGACGAAGAACTTGGACAATGGGTATTAACTTCTCAGGCATTATCTATTGGAATTAAGCAAAAAATAACTGAAACAAATACAGCAATTGAAAAATTAAATACAAATTATACTAAATAGTATAATTTAATTAATGGATTAGAATCTCCTAGCGCTTTTCTTACTCCCGATGGTAGAATAAGTGAAGTATCTATTACTGATAAATATGGATTAGATTCTGACTTCATCCAATAGCTATTATTGGAATATCAACAATCTGAATACTACGCAGAGGGACAATGGGAAGCATTCCGTTCTTTTAAAGAAGAACAATTAAATCAGGCAATTAATATTAATACTGAGATGGGCGCGGCTATAGGAAAAAATATAGTTTTAAGTAATATAAATAAATTAGATTTTTCAGCAATTGCCGGCGGCGCGGATAATGAAAAATTAACTAAAATTCAATTAAAAACTGCATTATAGACAATATATCCAAAAATGACAGATGCTTATTTAGAATATTTTGTTAATAATATTTATTCAGAATTGCTTGATGGAAATTTTCATTGGCTAGAATTAGTTTTTGGGACTTCTATTTCTGATAAAATTAAAAATTCTGCAGTAAAGTCAAATATTGAGAAGTATCAAACCGCTATTTCAGAAATATTAGAAAATGGTAATAAAGATTTATCAGAAGCTACAAAACAAGTTGTCGCTACAGAAGGTATAGATCTTTCTGGTTCTGCTGAAAGTTTAATTGAAAGCGCAGCCACATTATTACAAAAAATAAAGGCTGGGTTAGACGCTGGAACAATTACTCTTTCTTCCTATAATGATAGCGCGGCTTTAATATTAGAAAAGTCTTTATTTGAAAAAGGTGGAAAGAATGGCAAATTATTATCATTTGCTTCTTCTGATATTAATGTAAATACCATTAAAGAATTAGTTACTGGATTTGGAAAACAATTAGATGAAGTAGTTGATTTGGAAACTGGTGCTTTTAAAAATGAACTTAATAGTGTTATTCAATATAATCCTATTAATAATAAATATGAAATTCAAGGTTCATTTAATGAATTTATTACAGTATTAGAAAAAACTTTTGGTACGGCTATTGATAGAACTTCTCAAGAATATATTGATGCTTTAAGTGCATACAATGATTCTTAGATTAATAAAAGTAGTAAATCTAGAAAAGCAATTTTTGATGAAATTAATTCTATTTCTGGCGCAAAGTTAGGAGATATGCTTAATTTAAGTAATTTTTATGCTTAGACTAAAGCTTCAGTTATTCCTGACAATTATATTGGAAATGTAGATTTATTAAATCGCATACCTGTAGAAATTGAAGATGGATATGAAACTATTTATGGAATGTCTGCTACTTTATCTGATTCTCTTAAAGGAGTAGCAAGAGATTTTGGAGCTACTTTTGCTTCTATTGATGCTAATGGTGAAATAGTTGAAGATATAGATGATTATGCAACAAAATTATTAGAAGATGCTTAGCGTGCGATAGAAGAGAATGATTCAAGAAGTCTTGTAGAAATTATATAGGATTTAGATAAAGAACGAAAAAATTTGCTGTTAGATGTAGTAGATGGTGACAAATTAACTAAAGATGCCTTAATAGATTCTTTAAATGAGAGAGCTGAAATACTTCATAATCGTCAAGCTGCATTTTATGATTTATAGCAAGTATTACCAAAATATGGGGCAACTATTACAGATGAAGGTATATTATAGCTTCATGAAGATGCAAATCTTTATGGTGTTTTATAGACTATTTATGATGTTGCAAAAAATGGAGAATTATTACTAGCAGATGACTTAGCTTAGTTAAGAGATATTATAGATTAGGTATTAAAAGGATTTTCAGATACTTTATCTAAGGGCATTACTGGAAAGCTATCTGAATCAGACGCATTCGATTTATCTACAATGGCTAAAAATTTATTAGGCATAGATTTAGATGAAACTAGTTTTAGTAGAACCGCTGAAGGATTAAAATTAAGTTAGAGAGCAGCGATTTCATTATATACTGAATTAGAAAAAATAGATGACATTCGTTCTAAAATTGTTTTTGATGAATTAAGTAAAAGTTTACAAGCTAGTAACGATCATTATAAATCAACTGTTAATTTATTAACTCATATTAAAGATTTATAGACTGAAATTACTAAACTTAATGGAACAAAAGATTCAACTAAATTATAGCAATATAAAGAAGAATTGGCTGTTGCTGAAAAAATAGCATAGGTTCGTGCTACTACTGAAGACTCTTCATTCTCATTTATGAATAATAAATTAGAAGGAGGATTAAATAATCCAGTAAATTATTTAAATTCTTGGGGACAAGCTAATAAAATGTGGAATGAAGCAATTAAGGATGCTCAAGAACGTTAGAAAGCTTTTAAAGAAGGCACTAGTTCAATTAGTGATTTTAATGTTTATTTTGATCCTGCGGCATTCCAAAATATAGTAAATGCATTAAATGATGCTGCTGGACAAGCTGGCACTGAAATAGAGTTTTTAGGATATAAACTTGACGGTAAATTAGAAAGCGCTGCCGCTGTAATTCAAAAAGGATTTAGTACTATAACTAATGTTGATGGAGAAGGTGCAAAAGTAAATTTATCCGCTCTTGGAGTCAGCTTACTTGATGGCGGAAAAATGTTAAATAAAAACGCTACTACGGCTATTCATTCTATTGCTTAGGCTTAGATAAAAATTCTTGATGGATTAATTAATGTAATGGAAACTGTAGTAGCACTTGAAGGATTTACTGAAGATGTCGATAATAGCGGCGAATTTGATATAAATGATTTATTTTCAAATGTAGGTAATTGGGAACTTAATAATACAACAGAATAGAAAATACAAGATATAGTTAATAATAAAACTTTAATGGCAGAACTTTCTAAATATAAATTTAAAGGTAGAAAGTTAAGTCAATTTTTTATGAGTATCGCTGGAAAATAGGGCGATGAATTAAAAGAAGCTCTAAATTTTTATGGAATATAGACTCAAAAAGATTTCTTTGAATTTATGAAATAGTTTGAAGGAATTAATGACTGGGATAAGAGCGCTGAAAGTATATTTTAGGCTTTAGATACCTGGACTTCAAAAACAGAAGATTTAACTTATGAAAATAAAAATATAAAAAGAATTGAAATTGGTAATACTAAATATAAAGTAGATTATAGTGAAGAATCAACTCAAGCAGCATTAAAACAATTTGAGGGTAGCGAAGAAGAACAAAAGAAAAAATTTGAAAAAGCATTTATAGATTATAATACTGGCGGATTAGATATTATAAAACAAACGGATGAATTAACCGCCGTTCTTACTTTTAAAGGATTAGTAACTGATATTAAAACAGATGAAAAAAATAATATTGTTCGTTTAACCTATAAAGGGAAAGAATATGAAGGAGAATCAAAATAGCAAGCTCTTCAAAAAGCATTTTTAAGCGAAGCAGGCGAAGGAATTGATAGCTTTACTATAAATGAAAATGAATCTGGTAATTTGACTGGAAAAATAGAAGTAGGATAGACAGAAGTTGAATTAAATACTAGAAATAATGGAGAAATAGAATATAGCATAAAAACTGAAAATGGGGTTATAAGTGGAAAATCTTTACAAGAAGTTGAAGATAAATGGATATAGTATGAACTTAATAAACCAGAAAATAATAATAAAGATAAGAAATAGTTAGAAAAAGAAATACGAAGTGACTGGAATGCTCATCTTAGTGGTAATGTACTTGCTACTGGAGGATTTAAAGATAATATATCTGAAGCAGTAAAAGAAGGAGTTATTAATGGATTTATTGAAGCAATAAATAAACTTAAAGAAAAAAAGATTGAAGCAGGTAATTTATCAATTATTCCAAGTACAATAGATACTCCATTAGAAATTTAGGCTATTATTACTAAATATTTAAATAGTGATGGAATTGATCCTAATGAATTAGTAAATTCTTTAGCTGCTATAGTTACAACCTTAACAAATAATTCTGGAATAGATCCAAATACTTGGGTTAACACATTAGGAGCAATTGCTACGAGTTTAATTAATGACTCAAAAGTAGACCCTAATACTTGGGTAAATACTTTAAGTGCCGTGGCAACAACCTTAATTAATAGTTCTGGTATTAATCCTGATACCTGGGTAAATACTTTAAGTGCAGTTGCTACTTCTTTAAGTAAAACTTATTCAACCGATCCAAATACATGGGTCAATACTTTAAAGGCAGTTGCTATCTCTTTAGAGAAAGTTTACTCAACAAATCCTAATGATTGGGTTAATAAATTAACGGCTGAAGCAATTAAATTACTTAATTCTTCAGGAGTCAATCCTAATAATTGGGTAAATAATTTAAAGGCAAAAGTTACTGAATTCACTAAAACTAAAGATCCTAATGAATTAGTTAATGGATTAACTGCTTATATTAAAGAATATTAGGATAGAGAAGGAGTTCAAAAGCCTACCTTAGAGGATTTAACTTAGTTTATTAATGATATTAATACTGCGGGAGCAGATGCAGCATTAGAAATTTGGCGAGCAAAACAAGAAGCCGAAAAAATAAAAATTGCAGTAGAAACTGATGATAATAATTTTTCTAATTATTCTAATGTAAGAAATAGTTTATTAAGTAAAGAAAGAACTGAATATGATTCAAATAGAGGATATATAATACCTTATAATGAAATTAAAAATGGTCCTCTTTTTACACAAACTGGTGGACTCCCTGGAATTGGATATACTACAAAAGCTTCACAAGAATTAAAAGATTACGTTAATGCTTTATAGAGTTATGTTGAGGCTGGAAATCAATTAAAATATGTTGATTTAAAAGCCTTAGAAAATTTAGCTAGTATTAACTGGTCTGCTGGTAGTGAAGCTAAAGAAATGGCAGAAGCTGCACGTACGATATTAACAATAAATAAAGGAAACGAACAAACTAACTTAGATAAACTAGCAACTTTAAGTAAAGAATTTGAAAACATAGATTCTACTGATATTCAAGATATAGCAGAAGCAATGGCTTCTTTGGCTTTAAGTGCAGAAACATTAAATAAAATTAATTGGGAAAGTATTGTATTCGGCATTAATAGTATCAATTCTATTAATACTTCAAAGTCAGATTTAAATTCTCCCAATTCTACTTCAGAAAATGAAAATTTAAATACTAATTCTATAGACAAAAAAATTAATTTAGATTTAAAATTATCTGGAGACACAAATGCTCAAGAATTAATTCAAAAAGAAGATACTCCAATAGAAAGAACTGTTCAATTAAATGTAACAGATGAAAATATTAATAATATTTTAAGTAAATTTACTATAGGAATTAATGGAAATGATGTTCCTTCTGATAACGTTAACAATGCTGAATCTTCTTCTGTTACTATTCCTTCAATTGATTCTACCGGTATTTAGAATTTCGTTAATACTGCAAATGAAGCCACGGCAGAAATTGATGCTGTAGCAAAAGCAGCATAGGAAATTAAAAATGATAACGTAAAGGATATTCAAAAAGCTTAGTCTGAAATTAAAAATGATAAAGTAGTTGCAATTAAAGACGCGGCAAATCATATAAATACGACTCCTGCTTATAATGCTAGAACTTACTTAAATAGTATTGATCCATCTAAAGCACAAGCCGCAAAAGAAGCTTTAAGCACTATAAATGGAAAATTAGACATTGATGTTCAATTTAAAGTTAGTGTTGATGGAGCTTCTAGTGCTACTGGGAATATTACAGGAGCAAGATTAAATGGACAAGGTATTAGTTATTCATCTAATTCTGCTAGAGCAAAAATTAATAAATCTTATGCTAAAGGTACTCGTAATACATTGATGGGAGAACTTGGCCCTGAACTAGTAGTACAAAACGGACGCTATTTTGTTGTAGGACAATCTGGGCCAGAGTTTATTGATTTAGGCGAAGATGCTATTGTATTTAATCATTTACAAACCGAACAATTGTTAAAACATGGAATGTCTTCTACTAGAGGACGGGCAGTTACTAATGAACATAATGCTGTTTCTTATGCTACAGGTAATGTAAATGGTGGAATTGCAATGGCTAGTGCTTCTGCCGTACTAGAAGAATTAAGAAAAATTCGTAGTATGTGGGAAAGCATATTAAAAGCTTCACTTTCTGATTTAGGTCAAATGGCTGGAATGGGAAGCAAGAGTAAAAATAAAGGCGGAAAAGGAAACAATGGCAAACCATATAATAATACTATTGATGCTGGCTTTATCGCAGATTTAGAGCGTTGGTATAATTTATTACGTCAAATTGAAAAGTTAGAAAGAGATATAAATTATCAAGAAAAATTAAGAACAAAAATTTAGAGCGATAGAACAGTAAATGGTAAAGCATTATATGATAGCTATAAGAGAGATTTGAAGAGTTTAGATGAAGAAGTAATCGCAAGACAATAGTTGGCTCATTTATAGAAAGAATACTATGATCAACGCAGAAAAGAACTTGAAGAAGAAACTAATTATGGCAAAATCTTTACTTTCAATGAAGAAGGATTAATGTAGTATAATAATCAAGCAATTATGCCTAATGGCGATAAGGGTGGAGTAACTGCTTTAGCTATGTTAAATGCTACAAATCCAAATGGCTCTCCGGTTTATTCAATAAAAGATCAATACGATTTATTACAAAGTTGGGGTTTTGGCGAAGACATGCTTTATGATTCTTCTGGTAAAAAAATTACATTTGGAGAAAATGAAACAGATGAATAGGCTCGAGTTGAGGCCCAAGAAGCTGGATGGACAGAAGCTGTAAAAGCTTTTTGGGATAAAGCAGAAGGCTGGAAAGAAGAATTAGATAGTTTATATGATAGTTATCATAGTGAACAAGAGGCTATTCTAGAAGCTGATACAAAGAGAAATGAAATTTTAAAATAGATAGTGGATAATCAATTAGCCGTTGAAGATAGAATATATGATGCCATTGTAGAATCAAGAGAAGCTGAAATTGAAGAAATTCAAAATGAACGCGATGCGTTAGAAGAAACTACTTCAAAATTTATTGATGGATTAAGTAAATAGTTAAATCGTGAGCGTCAAATGTATTAGAATTAGTAGAGTGAAAATGAATTAAATAAATTACGTAGGCAATTAGGAATTCTATAGCGTTCTGGCGGTTCTTCAAGTGCTATTAGAAGTCTTCAAACATAGATAAGTGAAAAAGAAAGAAGTATTTATTTTGATGAACAACAATAGTAGATTGATGCTATTTAGTAGGCTTCTGATTTACAAATTGAAAAATTAGATAATTAGATAGAATTAATGAATGAATAGTTAGAATACTAGAAAGCGTAGGGATTGCTTTGGTCTCAAGTATATGAAGTTATGCGTGGAACTCCCGCTTCTATTAATTAGTTTATTACTTAGAATACAAAGGAATGGGCTACATATTCTAGTACAAAGTGGGATGAGGAATACCGTTTATTAAATGGACAAACGACTCAATGGGGTGCGTATATGTCAGATACTGAAGCATATCGTACCACTTGGGATGGTGTCCCGATAATGGTTAGATAGGCAGTAGCTGGTTAGGATGAACATGGCTGGCATACTTATGATGAAGCTATGTATAAGTTATTAGGAGAAGATTGGCAGCCAATGAGAGATGCGGCTTATAATTATTATACAGCTCATTATAATGATACTGCTGATCCCAATTATATTGCTAATTAGGTTGCTTAGGCTCTTAATATTCATACTAATAGTTCTGGTGAATCTATTGCTTTAAATCCTTCTGGATATACTACTCCAACTTTTAGTTCTAATAATAATAATGATAATGATAATAATTATACAAGTAATTATGTTTAGCCTTCAAGTTCAACCGTTAATAATAATGGGTCACGAAAATATACTGCACAATTTCATGGGAAAACTGGAACTGGTGATAGTAAAGAAAGTGCTAAATCAGATTTAATGAGTAAGCTTAATGCTATGGAAGAAGATGAGATTTATAATAATCCAGATGCTATAAAATATACTTAGTCTGATACGAATCTTATTACTGAAGTTTCAGATTATGGAAATAATTAGTCGTTATCTTCTAATAATTCTATTAATGGGAACTCTAATAATAATAATAATAATAATAATAATAATAATGTTTAGATTACGCGTGGAAATAACGGTACTGTTAAACCTATATATAAGGGAACTCACGGTTGGATATCTAAAAACTATAAAGGGATTTGGCTTTATGCATATGGGTTTAACAGTAAAGGGGCTGCACAATCAGATTTACAAAAAATAATTGATCAAAATCCTGCCGATAGAGCTGAGTATCTCCGTAATAGCGGTGAGGTTTATAAAAATGGCGGTCTTGTTGATTACACTGGTCCTGCTTGGGTTGATGGTTCAAAAAATAAACCTGAATATATGTTAAATGCAGAATCAACTAAAATGTGGAAAGAAGATATACTAAGTGGAAAATCCGGTTCTTTAACTTATGGAGTATCTAAGCTTCAAGAAATAGTTAATAATATGGTCTTAGGAAATAAAATTTCTTCTAATAATACTTCTAATGATGGAGTTGTTATAGAAAATCTTGAATTAACAATGAATGCTAATATTGCCAATGATTATGATGCCCGTCGTGCCGGAGAAAATATAGTAGATGAAATAATGAAAATTGCTAGAAAATCTAGTGTTCAGAGTATAAGGAGGTAAAAGGATGTCGGAATATAGAGATTATGGAAGATTTGGTAATAATATTTTTCCAAAGGTTAAAGTAGATACTGATAGATATACACAAGTCTTCTTAGCAACTCATGAAGGGGAGAAATATCTCCCCTTCATGAAAAGATCTTTTATAAGTTTTTCTTTCGGTGGAAAAAATATTGAGGATTTTAATTTAATTGCAGTTTTTGGTGATAATTATTTACAAAAAAATGGTTATTCTGAATTTGAGGATATTACATCAGATTATGATGTATTGAATGGTCATTTTTATTGGGGCACTCATTATACTGATAATAAGATAAGTTTTTCTTTGGCTACTGATGAAATTACTGAAACTTAGTTAGGAAATTTTCTAGCTTGGTTTTCTGCGGGGAAAACTAGAGAATTAATTTTATCCGAGCATCCTAATAGAGCTATTATGGCAAGAGTTGCGGAAACTCCTTAGTTAAAATTATTTCCATTTGAGAAAAAAACCTCAATTTTAATTGCGGGCGATAAACATGAGACAAGTACTACAATGTATCGTGGAACAATTGGTTTAACTTTAATAATGGAAGAACCATATTGGTATTCTAAAATTAATATATTTGGATATTTAGATGGGCAGGGAATTTATCATGATACTTGGTATGACGCCAATGGAATAGAACGCAGTATTTATGATGATAAGGACGCAATAAAAATAGCATTAGAAGATAATATACCAATTAGTGGAATGATTCAAGAGTCTATGCTTTTAGGAGATAATAAATATGCTAATAGAGATTTGACTGGCGCAATGACCGCTCCTAAAAATGACTATTCTGAAGATGAATGGATTAATGATGAAGCTTTTTCTACTTATGCTTATGCAATAGCAACCGTTGGTGCAACAGGGGCCTGGATTAAAGGAGCAAAGCTCGCGGGTACTATAATAAGTGAAACCGAAGGAATTTTAAATTTTGCTCCAAATACAGATGAATATTTTTATTATGCTGGAAACGCTCCTTCTGCACCAACTATTAAATTTACACTAACGCCGCAATTAAATTCTATTGGATATATAAATACTCCTGCTAATTCAAAAGCTACTACATATAGTGCTAATTATAATAATTATAATACAATTATGATTGAAAGTCTAAATAAAAAAGAACTTAATTTTACAACTCCCTCTGTATATACCGCTTATAATTAGGCAATAAGTATTTTTAGATCAATAGGGTCAAATCAAAACATTCCTGAAATAAGAGAACAGATTAGAGATAAAGTAAATCATCCAGCAGTTCGAGCTTGGGCGAATAAAGTTATTGATACATTTACAGATGATAGTCATAATTATGATTATATGTAGTATTTTTTAAAAGATGAAAATGGAGAAATGCTATCTTCTACCTTTACTATTAATAATAAAACTGGGGAAGCTATAGGAGAATTATAGTATCGTGATGTTGATTTAAATAATAGTATGTCTTCTAATAATATTTAGACCTATGGAAGAATTTCTTCTCATGAGGAAGATGTTGGAGATATGATATACTCCAATCACTTAATTATAGAGGATAGAAATTAGCCAACTCCTGATGGTAATATTGTAACATGGAATGCAGTAAGTGAGCGTTCGCGTTTACAATCTCATCGCATTCGTCATAATGTTGCTACCGGATTAAAAAATTTCTTTATTACTTATAAAAATATGTATTTATAATGAGTTAAAGGAGGAGTATTATGGAGAGAAATCTAGAGGTTCGTCCTTATGAAATTTCTCTTTGGACACTTTAGGACAGTTTTATTACTGTCCTAAAGTGGGGAAATTTTGATTAGAAAGGATAGGTATAGGATGCTATTTTAATATAGGATGTAGATGGCACACAAGAATTAACTTTTACTATTCCTATGTATCTAAGTAATCCTGATGAATTAGGAAATAATAAAAAAATAGAAAATCCTATTTGGTACAATACTAGAAATGGTAATTTAATGGTTAATTTAAGAAAAATTAAAGTTATTATTAATAAAGAAGATATAAGAAATCGAGAAATTTATGAATTTATAATTAATAAAATTACTGAGCGTCATGAAAAAGGACAACTATATTGCGATGTAGCTTGTGAGGGGCTAGCTTTTAATGAATTAGGAAAAATTGGTTATAAGATTTCTTTATCATCAGATGATTTTTATAACGATTATGAAGACTGGTTTAAATCTTCTAATTCTTCATTCAAACCTGAGCCACGACAAACTATTTAGTACTGGAATAATAAATTTTTAAAACCTTATCCCAATAATAAAAATTAGATTATTCCTAATCAATGGTATTATTAGATATAGATGAATTATGGTCCTTTTGCTAATAGTGCTTCTAAATTAAGCAGTAGAGTTTATGAAGAAGAGCATGTTTCTTCTTGGGATTTAACTTATAATAATACTTTAATCCCTAAAAGTATATCAGAATTAAAAGAAAAAGAACGTCCCATAGATATTGAAGAAAGTAATATTTATAATATTACTCAAAAAATTGCTGAAATTTTTGGCGTTTTTTGTAAATATGAATATGAATATGATGACAATTTTCATATAATTGCAAGAAAAGTAGTTTATTATAATAATTTTATAGAAGAAAACAATGGTCATATGGATATAACTTATCCATATCATACTTCTAAAATTATTCGAGAGACTGATGGTACAGACATTGTTACTAAAATGTTTGTAAGAATATAGGATGAAGGAACTGATATTCCTTTAACTATAATGAATGCCGACGCAAATAAAAGTAAAGAAGATTATATTTTAAATTTTGATTATTTGTATGAATTAGGAATTATAAGTAAAGAATAGTATGATGAAATAGATATATATGAGCGAAAAATGTGCTCATTAAATAAAAATTTAAATCAATTAAATAAATAGATTGATATTATATCTAATAAAAAATTACAAGAAGACACTAATTAGAGCATGGCTCAAAAAGAGATTTCGGCGGCGACCCAACAGTTAAATAATTCTATTAATCATTTAAATAATTTAGGTGATAATAATCAAACTGGGATTGTAAATATTAGTGGATTCAACGCAAAAGCTCTTACTTTAATTTAGGAAAAAAATTCAGAAATTTATTATGTTTCAATGCCATTTGTTGGGATAATTCCTACTTCTGTAAAATTAAAAGCAGGAATTTTAAAGTATAATTATGAAATTGAACCATTAGAGGATTGTGTTGAAATTAATAATTATACAATGGAATATGATGAATATGGAAATTTAAATAAAATAACTAATTTACCTTCTAAAATAGAAGAAAAAGATGAAGATGATAATGTCATTGCGACAACTCCCATTGTTACTTTATGGTTAGAATGTGAATATTTACCATACACATATTGGATTAACGTAAAAGATTATTGGGAAATATCTCTTGCTGAAGCAGAACAAAAACAAGAAAAGGCTATTCAAGCATTAGAACAATTAAATTCTGATTTAAATATAAAACAAGATTAGTATAATAATTTGTTAGAGCAAAAAAAAGATAGCATAAAAAAATTTGAATAGATGATGGGACCAGCGCTTCGCGAAGGATATTGGCAACCTGAAGATTATTATGATTATAATAATAGATTCTATATAGACCGTTCCCACCCAGGCGTTTCTAACACAAACTAGGTTAAATATGATTGGGATAATAAATTATTTGATAATGAAGAAGAAGTTATTTTTAAATAGGGAAATAAACTTCGTCAATATTTAATGATAGATTTATCGGGAATTGATTAGACTGAACTTGATTACATAAAAGAAAATTATAATAATTTATATTTTTATTATTATGATTATCGAATTTTAAATTTAAATGAAAATTTAGAAGCAACTGATTCTTAGTATATTGAAAATGTTCGTAAATCAAAACATGCAATTCATCTAGATGGAGGATGTAAATTTGGTTTTATTTATAAAGATAATGTAATAACTCCAGTTTTAATTATAACAGATAGTGCTTTATTTACTAAAGAATAGTTAGAATTTTTTAGGGATAATACAAATTATGAATATTATAGCAGTTTAGAAACCCCTTCTTATTCTTATTATAATATTCTTGAATTTCCATATACTAAATATATTTTTGGACAAGATAATATGGATTTATTGTTAATCACAGAAGATTTAAAAAAACAAATCGCTAATTTGCGTATTACAATTAATTCATTAGCATTAAATACTTCAAGTTCAGAGTTAATGATTAAATTTGGTAATGAAATATTAAAAGAATATGAGGATTATTATATTACTAAAGATTATGAGAATGTATATATAACTATAAAGCCAGAAGTTCTGTTTAAAATTGGAAATTTATCTCCATCTTTGAAAATGGTATATTCATTATCTAATACTGAAACCGCGATTTATTTAGACGCACTAAAAGTAGCAAAAGAAAATGCTTATCCAAAGGTTTCGTATGAAGTAGATTTAAGTATTTATTAGCCAAAAATAATACAAAATATATATAAAAAATTATCACATATAGTACATATTAATGACACTGATTTAAAATTTAAAGAGGTATAGGGATATATCTCACGAATTGAATTAGATTTAGATCATCCTTGGCTGGATAAAATTGAAATAAAAAATTACAAAACAAAATTTGAAGATTTATTTAGTACTATTATTGCCTCAACAGAATCTATGAAAAAAAATGAACATAGATATAATATTGCTGCAAATAATTTTAATCTAGATGGAAGTTTAAAAAATGAAACTATTATTAATGCTCTTAATAATAATAGTAATGCTTTTAATGAATATTTAAATTCAAATTTTGATAGTTTTTATATAATCAATAATAAACTAGAAAGTCTTTTTAATGAAGCGGGCGCTTTGCTAAGTACTGCTGGAAATAGTTTAGTTGATATGTAGTCGCTTTCTTCTTCTAATGCTAGCATATTGTCTGGTCTTTACGCTGGAGTATAGAATGGTTTTGGTAATGGTATAGATTATACAGTATTGGTCGGAGATAATGTAAGCGTTTCAGCTGTACGAATAAATAAAGATGAAGGAATATTTATTGGTTCTAATAAAAAAATTGTACTTAGTTCTACAAATGCTATTAAGGATAGCGAAGGTAATTATATTGGCAAAGATAATACCGTTTATGGAGGGGCAGATGTAGAATTAAGCCCTCAAAGATTACTTATGGGCGTGTCTAATTTAGATACTCGAGATACCGGAGTGGTTGATATTACCTCTGATTAGATTCTTTTAGCAGTAGGGACAGCCGCCCAACAGTTAGAAACAAATAATAAAAATATTACTGAAGTACCTGATGATTAGGAAATTTCCGGAGTTTAGATTAAGAAAGATTATATTGGACTCGCCACAGGGAATCAGGTAAATCGAAGTATCGTGTCTATTAAGCCTACTGATATTACATTAGGTCTTGCAACAGAAAATAAGCAAGGTAGTTATATAAAATTGTCTAAAGATAAATTAGAATTTGGATCTAAAGCTGATTTATATATAAATACAAATAATTTTAAATTATAGACTAATGTTGATTCTAATAATTAGATAGGTAATACAATATTTGCAATAGGAACAAATTTATAGAATATAAATAAAGATACAAATATTACTACTCTTGGACATGATTCTACTGTAAACTTTTTAATAAATTAGAGTGGAGCATATATAAATGGTATTGTCTATGCTACGGCTGGAAGGTTTACTGGAGATATTGTTGCTTCCAGTTTTTAGTTAAGTGGAAATACAGCAGTAAATGATTTTAATTAGGCTGTTTCAAATTCTTCTTTAGCAACGTAGGTTTCAAATATTACATCTATTACTGCAGTTACTCCTCTTTATTATTTAACAAATAGTAATAATGTCCAAAAGCCTCAAAATAAAGTTACTAATAATAATAATGCATTAAATGTTTGGACAATGACTATACCAACTTATCAAGAAGGATATAATTATTATCGTTGTACTTAGTATGAACAGTCTGATAATTCTGTGACATGGTCTGATGTATATAAAGATTCTGGATTAACGACTATGTATAAATATGCTACTGATGCTAGTATTAGTGCAGCAGCTGCGGCAAATGCGATAGAACCACTTACAGTTAATGGATTAAGTTCTGGAATTTGGAATGAAACTGATTATGGAGTAATATTAGGAAATGAATCTACTTCTAAACCGATGTTAATAGGTTCTAATTCTGGAATTACAATTGCTGGTGATGCGGCAACTAATAATGGAGAAGCCATTGTTATGAACAATGGAGGAATTTCATTACATGGAGCTACTATTAATTTAACTTCGGCCACGGATAAAGCCACAAATGTCATTTCATTAGGAGAAGATGGTATTAATCTTACTTCAAGTAGGGGTATTAATATGCTAACTGGTGACGGTGATTTTAAAGTAATCGCAGCAAATGGTAGTTTAGTATTCTATAATGGAGAAGAAGAAACAGATGATATATAGATTAATTCTAATCGTGGAGAAATAAGGTGTAAAAAAATTATTTGTGATACAATTGAAATTAATGGAAAAATTGTAAGTATCAATTCTAGTGGAGAAACTGAAACCTCTACCGCTTCGCATAGAATGTATTTTGATGGCTCTGCTACAAGACCTAGATTTACTTTAGTGGGAGAAGATGATTATGATCTTTCAAGATTACTTTTATCTGGAGGATCTAGGATGACAATAACTTTAACGTCATCTGAAGCAGAACAGTTTAAAAAGAACAAAAAAATAAGAATTACATTAAATTTCAACTTTTCTGGTTATGTAAATTTTCATGCTCAATACATATCTATGCTCGTTTCAGATGATCCACTCATTACCATATTATCAGCTGCACCTATTGATATTACATTAACAAAAAATTAGTCAATTTATGTATGTGAAGCATATTTACCGGATGATATATTTAATACCGGTATTTATAAAAAATAGCTTTTAATTTATTTAACTACTGGCTAGTATAATGGTACTAGTAATGTAGAGTCGGAATTACCTGGTTATTTTTATCCAGCACAATCTTATATAGAAATTTTAGAATAAATAAAAAGAGGGCATTTTTATAATGCCCTCTTTTTATTTTTATTCTTCTATAAATGGTTCTAAAACAACCATCTCAATAGGAGTAAAATCTAAATTTTCTAAATCTTTTAATTCAATTTTATTAGCATTTAATTCAATTATATTATTTAAAATATCATCCATCTCAGAATAAAATTTTTCTATATTTTCAGGAATAAATTTACAATTTCCATTTTCATCAATCTTTAATTCGCCTTTTTCATCTTTTTCACCATATTTTTTAATTAAATTGCTACGAGTTTCATTAAATAAAGTTAATTCTTTATCTACTTCTCTCAATAAGCGGGCTACATAATATGCAGTTTTGCCTTTTAAAGATTTCTAAGATAATTTTTTCATAATATCAGAGCTATCAACAATTTCTCTTAAAGTAATATTAATCATTTATTTTCTCTCCCCAAGTCTATTTATTATTTTTTAATAAGTGAGCAAAATATTTTCCAATACAAATAGCATCAGCTTCGTCCTGCGTACAATTCTAATTGTACCATAATTTTACTTTATCTTGTGCTTGCTTTTTCTTATTTTCTCTTCCAGCGCCTTGCCCAGTACCACAATAATTTCTCCAAGTATTAACAGAAACTATATCATGGTCAATACAATTTTCAAATAAAGTATCAATTAATACTCCTTGTAAATTAGCTAAAACTCGATATGTTTCTACTTGAAAATTATTATTTCCAAAAGACTATAACTAAATACCTTCAATACCTACGAAATCTGGTTGCCATTCATTTAATGCGGCCAAAAGCCACTATTTAACTTCATGTATTCTTGCTTCCGCAGTTTCTTCTTTAGTTTTAAAAGTTCCATAGCTTACTAAATCTCTATCATCATAAATAGAATATCCAGTTATATTAGTTGCCGCGTCTAAAGCGAGAACTCTAATTGTGTCAATTTTTTTAATTGGCACTTTATTTTTTTTAATCTTATAAGGGTCGCCCGCCATACACTATTCACAAATTGGATGCTTTCTCCAATTTTTATATGTTTGAAATTGTCTGTGGCCCGCGGGGCACTCCATTTCTAATTCTGTATCTAAATTTTTATAAGTATTGCTAATCAACTTCCATCCTTCTTCTTGAAGATGATTAGCAACACTATATACATTTATTGGCATTATTTCCCTGTACTGCCAAAACCGCCTTCTCCGCGTTCTGTTTCATCAAGAGATTCAACGATTTTAGCCTTAAAACGATATACTGGCTTTACTTCTAATTGAGCTAGTTTATCGCCGCGTTTAATAGTAAAATCAGAATCAGAAATATTATCAAATAATAGCATAACTTCACCGCGATACCCACTATCAATTAGTCCTTGAGAATTAGATAAACGAAGTGGAGTTTTTAATCCAGTGCTGGAACGTGGAAGAATAGTTGCTCTCCATCCTTCTGGTAAGCCAATTTTTACTCCAGTATGAATCATATTTCCTAAACTATGGGCTTTAACTACAATATCCTCATTTGCATATAAGTCCGCGGCGGCATCAGTATCATGAGCATATGTTGGAACTTGAGCTCCATTATCTAAAAGAATAGGTAATACAATATCATACCCCTCATATTGAACAAGAGCGCGATCAAAAATATCAAAGAAAATATTTAAAACTTTATCTAAAACGTCCATCTTTTTTTCAGAAGGATGAAAAGTTTCAATATATGCCAAAGTTTGTTTTTTAACTTCTTCAACTATTTCTGCCGCTTGCTCTAAAGTCATATTTTCTTCTATAAAACTCTTTGCGACGTTATCCACTGACATTTGTTTTAATTTAGGAGTTAAAGAACTTTCAATTGTATTAAATACAATCATAGCGGAATTATCTGTAATTTCTTCTTCTGGAATTTCTATAACGCTATGAATTAATTCTACTAAAGGACGAATTTCATCGGAGCCTTCAAAAATACTTACTACATCCATTTCAGACATATTATTCACCTCAATCGTTAAATGTTTTTTCAATTGTTACAATAGCCCAAGTATCAATAATTTCACCTTTTGACTTTTTATTCTTTAAGACATAACCAGATTTAGTCAAAGTGTATGCTTCAGTAAGCTGTCTATCTTTATATTCATTAATCATTTGAACTGCTTCTTCTTCATTATCTACACGATATACTTCAGTTTCCTTCATTTTCATTTTCATATGTTTCACCTTCTTCTTCTCTTTTTTTATTCAATGCTTGTATTTTTTGAATTAAATCTATATAATTAATTTTTTTAGTTGTCTCAGCAATTGCGTCGGTTGCGGTTTTACTTAAAGTTTTTTTACCTTGCTTTTTAGCTAATGCTCGACGTTGAGCTCTATTCATTGCTGGCATTTTAGCTTGAATTTGTTTTCTTGTATATTCTTGAATATTTTGGAGTACCTCTTGTTCAGTTGCTGCTCCAATTTCTTTTTCAACTTCTTCAGGAGTAAGTCCGGTTACTTCTGCAAAGCGTTTTTTTACTTGTTCTAATGTTGGCTTATCGTTTATTTGATCTGTCATAGTAAATTCTCCAAAATAGATAATATTGTATAATATTCATTTTTATTTGAAATTAATTGTATATTAGATAATGTTCCATGATTAGGAATAAATGAAATGTTCATATCTAAATATTTTTCTTTACAAAAATTAATTAATTTTTCATTATATCTGCCGGTAACTTCTATATTATCTTCAGATAAACTAATTATTGGATCTTCTGTTTTTCCATATATTATACAATACTAATCTTTATCATATTTAGCTAGTCCAATAAAAATATTTTTAAATCCACGATATTCAATAAGTTCCATTAACCGCCACCGCCTATATTTTTATTATATCCAAATTCCTAAGTTTTGAAAAAATCAATATAATATTTTTCCAAATCATTAAGTTTTTCTTTATCGCAATATATTATATATTCAATTGACCAATTCCAAAATCCAGTTTCTAAAATGGCGTGATGCACTGCCTAGTCTGCTATTGTTTTGATTCCAATTGAACTTTTAAAGTGGTCTGAAATTCTCTTTTTGATATTTGTACTCTTTCCAATGTAAGCCTTTCCGCTATCTAAATTAGTTAATTTATAAATCCCTGGATCATCTGTAATGCCGACTCTTTTGAATGTTTCATCAATATAAGGCTTAACATATTCAGCCCAAACTAACTTATTTATAATATCAGGATGCTATACTTTCTAAGAAACAGTTGTTAATAAGAAATCAATATCTTGTTTATATTCATCAGGAACCTAAATTGTATAAAATAATTTTTCCTATTTATCTTTTTCATACTATTGAAGTGGAGCCAATAAACTTTCATACCGTTCTTCTTGAAATAGAGTTACATCCGCAATTTCTTGCTATGCTTTTTTAAATTTTTCTATTTCTTCGTTTGCGGCAATTTCTGCTTTATTTACTCGTTCTTGAGCCTATTCAGTAAAAGTTTTCATTCGTAAATCTAAACTTTCTTTTCTTTCGCGTTCTTGGCGTTCAAATTCTGTATCGAGTTCAGATTGACGAAATTCTTTTTGCTTAGCAAAATATAAATCTAAATCTTCTTGATTCTATTCTGTCATTTGCTTATATTTTACAAGAATTGAATTATATTTTTCCTAGGCTTCCTCAGCAAGATTTTTATAATAATCATTTTGTTCTTCTGTAACTTTTAATTCATTTATTACTACTTTTAATTTGTCTTGATAATTAAAAAGTTCAGATTTATCTATATCTTGCTTTTTCTTTAATTTATTTAAACAATAAACAATTCCTATAACGCATCCAATACAAATAATTCCACAAATTACATAATATGTCACTCCAATCACCTATACTCTTTTCTTTATACTTTATTATAACATGATTTTTTGAAAAAGTCAAATATAAAAAGAAAAGAGGGACGATTTTAAATCGTCCCAAGATATGGTGAAACTATAATTCCGCCAATAATATTACCAATAAGAATAAATAACCATTTAAATGTTAATCGTCCTGCAGCAATTAAATAAAAAGCATCAGCGATGCAGTGGTTAAAGCCACAAATTACAAAAGCGAATACACATAGTGCTGTAACATATAATGGTGTATCTTTATTAGTAGCAATTGTCATAAGCATACCGCAGCCAATGCCATTTGCTAATAAAGCAATATTTCCGATTTCAACTTTTGACAATCCTACTATCATTGCTTTTTGCTTAACTTCTTCAGAAGCAAATATTACCATTATAAAAATACCAATTAAATTAAAAATAAGAATAATAATATATTGATACCATTTATATTGAGTAGTAGGCATAAATTGAGTTTTTCCGGTAAATAAATCTAATTTAAATAAACGTACTGCGAGTAATCCGCAGCTGAATAAAATAGCTCCAACTATTGAACTAGGAGCTGATAAATATAGCCAACATCCTAGTCCAATAGCAATTCCCGCGATAAAAGAAGGAAATATTGAAATCATATTTTTTTCTCCATATTAATAATTCTTTGATTAGCAGAGCCACGAAGTGGCAGTGTTGTATCTCGTTGTTCTAAAATAAATGGGCCATCTATTAAACAATTTATATTATTTAAAATATAATTAACGTTTTCATCGCCCATAGCTTGTAATTCTTCAATAGTATAACCAGTCCAAAGATAAATTTTTAAATTTGGGTTTTCTTTTCTACAAAAATCTATTAAGGTTACTACCGCCTCTCTATTTTCAGGACATAGCGGTTCTCCGCCTAAAATTGAAAGAGTGCGTTGAACACCATTTTTATTTAATTTTAAATTAATCTGTCTCAATATGCGTTTATCAAAATTTATACCATAATCAAAATCTTGAGCTTCTGGATTATGACATCCGGGGCAATGGAAATGACATCCAGAAAAATAGACTGAGAGGGAGATACCCGGGGCTGCCGCGGTATCATCCCAATAGATTCCGGCAATTTTACTCATGTGCTTCTCCTTGTTGTTCTCTATTACTACAATAAAGAGAGCAACCACAACAGGGTAATTTTGTAATACTGCAAATATAATTTTCAAAATTATATGTACTCATAGTTATCACCCTTAATGAATATGTTTTACACGTGCTTCCGTTTCTTTTTGTTTGCCCCAGTTGAAAGCATCTTTATAGGAACCAGTAAGGTATCCAGTTACGCGTCTAAGTCTTGAAATATTCTTACTACCACATTCAGGGCAAGTTTCACCGATTTCATCCTGATAACCACAGTCATTACACATGTCTAGCGGCACGTTGATCGCAAAATATGGTATATCTTTGTTCATAGCATAATTGACAATAGTTTCAAGAGCATCAATATTATTTTTAACACCAGAAGGAACTTCTACATAAGTAATACATCCAGCACTAGAATATCCAGTTAATTGACTTTCAATATCAATTTTATCAAATACAGAAATTTCATGCCAGACTGGTACATGAATACTATTTGTAAAATATTCTTTATCTGATACGTTAGGAATTTCACCATATTTAGCTTTAAATTTTTTCATTGCTGTATAACATAAATTTTCTGCGGGAGTATAATATACTCCAAAATTTAGTTTATATTCTTTTTTAAATTCTGCACATCTATCTTTAAATAACTGTTCAATACGCTTTGCTAATTCCATTCCTTTTTCAGTGGTATGATCACAGCCAATTAAAATTTGTAAAGTTTCAGCTAAACCCAATTGTCCAATAACAATTGTGCCATGCTTTAAGGCTGAACGAATACCTTCTTCTGGATGATAACCAAGCATTGTTCCATTTTCGTACATAAATTTAGCTGAGGCAGGCGATTGGGAGCAAATCCATTCAAAACGTTCAAGAAGCATATCTTTGGCTTCGTGGATTTTTTGATCTAATAATTCCATAAAATTATCTACTACTTCTGATTCAAAAACAGCATTTAAATTATTAGCTTTTAAATTATGTAGTGCCGCCTTCTCTTCTGCCATCATAGCTAATGTTGGCATAATAATTGTTACTGGGCAAATATTACCGCGGCCGTCCTTAGTTTGAGGATTTGTTCCTTCTTCGGCATTAATATCTGCTCCGTTTGCGGTGCGGCAACCCATAGTTGAAAAATATGTTTTAGGATCATTTCTATCATATCCAGCATTGCCAGACCAATCAACGTTAGCATAATTTGGATAAATACGTTTTGCGGTAGATTCAAGTGCAAGACGGAATAAATCATAATTTGGATCACCTGGCTCACGATTAACTCCCTTCATACATTGAAAAATGCCGCAAGGGAAAATAGGAGTTTTATGGAATTTGCCTACACCCTTTATCGACCCTTCAAGTAATGCCTTTGTTACCATGCGACCTTCGGGCAATGTACAAGTTCCATAGTTAATTGAAGTGAATGGGAGTTGGTTGCCACTACGAGATTGTAAAGTATTTAAATTATGATACATTCCCTCTACTGCTTGTTGGAGTTCGCGTTCTGTCATTTCCATCGCATATTTATAAGCTTTTGTTACTTTTGCAGTTTGCACTAAAGGAAGCACATCTTCATCAACTGTTAAATTGTGATAAGGTTCAATAGGCATTTTAGAAATATCTATATTTAAGAAATAATGATTTTCGTTATCTTCTCCGAACCATTTCAATCCATCCTTAAAATGCTTCCAGAAACTCTTTCTTACATAAGGCACCATAGTCCAATCTAAATGTGTAGCTGAAACGCCGCCAAACTGCATTAGAGATTGTAGCTGGAAAATAACTGCTACAAGCTAAAAAGCGGTATTAATTGAATTGGCTGGCCGTACATCTGTTTGTCTCGTATTAAATCCCTCAGCCAATAGTTTATCAAAAGGAATAGATAAACAGTTATGCATACCAACTGCGTAAGCACTTAAATCATGAATATAAATTTCATTATTTAAATGATTATTTCGTGCCATGTCAGACATACAAAAGTCAAGTGCATATTGTTTCATCATTTCATCTGATGCTTCGCCTACGCGGCCGCCAAAAGAATGTTCATCAACATTAGCATTCTGATTTTGTACATTTTTAGCTTGAAGTTTTTCACTAATAGAGCGGATAAATTCATCAGAACAAGCCCGCATAACTCCGCGTTTATAACGATATTTAATATAGGCTTTTGCAACTAATCTATCATAATCAGTTAGATAATCTTCAACTAATTCTTGAATTTGTTCAACAGTTAATGGCTCATCAAATTGTAAAGCAACTTCATATACTAAATCAGCAATTTCGTAAGCATAAGCAGGAATTTCTTCTGTAAAATTTACATCTTTATTTGCTTTATTAATAGCATTTATAATACGCTGTTTATCAAATTCTACAATGCTACCATTTCTTTTAATTATATTTATCATAAAAAGCCTCCTATACTAATCCGCCAGTTTTATAATGAAAACCGCAATATGGACAAGTATTATTTTTTATTAAAGAATAATCTGTACAATGCGGACATAAACTCTGATTAAATTTTATTTTTTCTCTGATAATTTTTACATCATCTTTTCTATCCATAGATGCTAAAGCAAATTTTAATTGCTATTCTAGTATTTCTTTATTAGCTTTAATTTCTTCTATAGTCATACTCGCCAATACCTCCGTTCCTTTACCAAGGTATAATTTTGATTAAATAAGTCCTTTGCTTCAGGATAAAATTTAAGTAATAAATCTTTTTCTGTCCGCTCAATTGGAATATTTTTTTTATTTTTTATAGTTGTTCGCTCAGAAAGAGTTTTATTTAATTTAGTTTTTCCATTACTCCAACTTTCAGTTAATTTAGACAAATGATAAAGTGGATCATTTAAACCAATTTGTGGATATATATATTTAATTTTTATTGGTATCTCATAACTCCAAAAAGAATATAATAAATTTAATTTATAAATATAATCTTTATAATAATGAAAACTTGTACTAAAAGTATCACCTAAAGGAATATAAATATTTGAAGTTTCAGTTATATCTGCGAGAAATAGATTAGAATATTTTTTTAACATATAATTTACTTCTGACAATGGTATGTCTATATCTAAAATAATACTTGTAGTCCTACTAATTTTTGTATAATTTCTTAATTTAAAATAATTAGTAAGATTTTTACAAATAATTGGATGTATACGAAATATAGAAGACGGTTTTCTCAAAGAAATTTCTTCTATTGTCTCTTCCCAATCAGGATAAAAGAAATCCTTATCATATAGGAATATTCTTTTTTGCGGTATGATTGGCGGCAAAGGCAGCCGCTCTGATCCAGCATAATTTCTATAGTATGTATCATCTAATACATGATTTATTATTTTAGTTTTTATTCCATCCTGATATTTCTATTTTAAAAATTCTTTATATATGCCAATTCTTGGAAGAGTAAAATCAATAATAGAGTTTTCAAATGGCTAATAATTATAAGTAAAAGCCGTTCCACCAAATATTATATTATTCGCTCGTTTAAAAGCATCGGGAATTTCAGGATATTTTTCTTGTTCGCTGAAAAAATATATTTTGTCGTAACTGCTAAGTTCTTCTTCCTTTAAATCTATTAAGCGGCAAAAAATATTTTCTTCATTTTTATAATAAGTAGCTAGCTTCATTATTTCTATATTTGGAGGGACAAGACCAACGAGTGAAGTAGTCTAAAGATCATAGTCTACTAATCCTATCATTCAACCACCTCAACTCGTTCATATTGGAAAGTAAGTTCTCCATTATCAGATACATTAGTAATTTTTGAGATTATAGGAAAAATTGATTTCTTCATTTTCTTAGGAATAAAATTATCACCACGACGAATGCCTTGAATCATTAATTTATTCCCACGTTTAAACCAACTTGCTTCAATTACATGCTTTTTTCCATCTTCTCCACGTTGAGATAATTGTTTATCATATAATGCAAATTGATTCTTATAAATCTTAACCAGCACAACTCCTGTTGGAGTTAATAGGGTTACAGTATTATGCATCTTATCTTTATCAATAACTGTTCCAATAATTTTATGAAGTTTATACACCTTAACTTCTTGCTCATTATTTCCAGTAAAACTATATTCTATTTCTGGTTCTTCTGAGAGTTCAAAGAAATTATCATAATATGGAGCTGCTTTTATTAATTCATGGTCATGATAATAAAAACTAATACTGTCCATTTCCCATTTACTAATATTCCCTTGACTATATTTTTCCGCCATCTCATTAAACAATGCTTGATTTAATCTATTTAACATTTCTTCTTTATGTTCTTTTAAATAATTACGCATTGGGTTCATAGCTTTATCATAAATTTTATCCCAAGTCTTTTGAAGAATTACTTCTCCATTATCAATTAAATCAGCATCAAAATTATTTGAAATAAAATTAACTGCTGCAGGATTCAATACATAAAAAATACCATCTTTACAAGTTTTTAAAAATTTGTTAAATAAAAATAATTTACCATAAAAAGCCATATCTTCAGGAATTAATTCTTTATTAATTAACATTTGCATATTTTGTAATGTTAATTTTTGCTTTTTATCAGAAATAGAATCAATATAATCATACATTATGTCTTCGCGTGCTCTATTTTCTACAGCATCAAAAGCTCCAGATTTAATTAAATTCGTAATTTGAATTTTATTCAAATGATTTTTAGATAAGAAGTCATCTAAAGATAAGTACGGACGCTGTGCCATAATTTCAGTAATTTTCTCACTAGATATACGAGCAATTCCACGAAGTCCATACAAAATAGTGTTATCTTGAGCAATAGGAGTAAAAGTAAAGGATGACTTATTTATATCAGGAGGAGAAACTTTAATTCCATAATTTCCTAATTTTCCAATAATAGAAGCTATCCGTCCATAATCAATATTTTTTGTTTTCTTCTTTTTCTTATCTTCAACGTCTTCAATTATTGTTTCATTAGCTTTTTCCCATTCTTCTAATTCCTCTTCTTCTATTTCTTCTGCTTCAATTTCATCTTCTCCAATTTCTTGTTCTACTTCAATTATTTTATCATCATCTTGAATTTCATCATTATCATAAAATTGAACGCCGCCGCTATCTACAATAAGATTTGCTGTATTCCAGAATACAATAGGAAACTTGTATGCTAAATTCATTTCTTGAAGAGCAATAATTGAATATGCTAAAGTATGCGAAGCATTAAAGCCGTATCCACGGCTTAAAGCAATTTGAACATCCCATACATAATGACAAAAACGCTCATCGCATCCTTTTTCTTCTATCCCTTTAAAAAATTTTTCAGTTAATTCTTCATATTCTTTAGGATTCTTTTTTGCGATTGATTTACGCAGTTTATCGGCAAATTGTAAATCCCAGCCACCGCATTCAGGTAACTGAACTAATTTCATAAACTGTTCTTGCGTAATAGATAATCCATTTGAAATATCTAATTCATTATGTAATAACTTCATTTGTTCTTCTGTTAATCCATACTCTCGCATTTCTTTATCCCACATCCAAGGATTTTCACGAAAACGAGCATATTTGTCTAATGGTGATTCCGCACCCTTTTCCGCCGCCATAAGACGAATAACAGAATTTAAAGTTGCCAAGTCATCCACATTTTGTGGATGAGTTAATGAAATGCCTCTAATACCACTAGCTTGTTCCATTTGAAATAGACTAATAATTTTATGAGTATTAACCATATCCCACATTTTCTTATTATCTCTTTCAATATCATAAACATTTAAAACATGCTCATAAGTTTCTCTTAATGTAGGATATTCTTTTACATATCCATCTTTAATTAATAATTCTAAACAAGTTTGAATTTTATCCGCGGCTTCAACTGATAGAAGGTCCATTTTAATTTCTGATACATCCTCTAAATCGTGAAGCTCAAATTGAGTTACAATTGTACCATCAGGTGCCCGCATTAAAGCGGAAGATTCTGTAAAATCCTTATCTTTAAATACAACG
>Ga0247609_10001239_pt1 | contig 31318 bp, 23 predicted proteins | sample 172DNAGHGlowgp2_FD_193487 | JGI IMG/M metagenome (GOLD analysis project Ga0247609, IMG submission 193487) | Sheep rumen microbial communities from Palmerston North, Manawatu-Wanganui, New Zealand - 1728 DNA GHGlow gp2 | ecosystem: Host-associated > Mammals > Digestive system > Stomach > Rumen ... | reverse complement strand
TTCCAGCAACGACACTGACAGATGGTTGTTATGGCTACATGTTTAAAAATTGTACTAAACTTACTGGTTATGCTGACATACAAAATGTTAATATAATGGGCACTGAATCTTGTAAGAGTATGTATGATGGTTGCACTAGTTTATCTGCTGCTTCTACGCCGAATATCTCAACATGGCAAACATCATACTTTCCATACTGGCTTCAGAATGTTTCACCTACTGGGATATTATATGCACCAACTGAATTACGACAATCCATTCCTATAGGCTCAAACGGAATACCAAGCGGATGGACTTTTGCAACACCTACCAAGACTATAACATTGTCAAGTGTTGGTCCTGAAAATTTATCGTTTACTTACACAATTAATGGCAATACAGCTACTTTAGCTGATAATAGAACAGTTGAAATTACACTAACATATTCACAAAATTTATCAGTGTCAACAAATTCATTAACAAAGTGTATATTCGTTAATGATGAAGTTATGTGTTTTGGAAATAATAATACAATCAATTATAATGATATTCCGAACCATTCAGTTATAACATGCAGTGAAGTTTCATCAAGCGGAGATTTTTTAAGGTTCAAAGCAAGTGAAAACTCTGTTTGCAACATATTGAACAAAGGAACAAACAGTGGTACCACTAGTCCGTTGATTTATTATTCTTTTGATAAGAATTCTTGGACTTTGGTTTCTGGTGGGTCACAAACAACAATAAACATCCAAAGTGGTCAAACAATATATTTTATGGGTTTGAACAAGGATGGCATTTCAAGAAGTGTTTCTAATTATACAAATATATGTTTTGTTAGTGGTAGTGTGTATGCCGCTGGTGATGTTACATCGTTGTTGAATGTTACTGGGAAACAAAACAATTTAACCTCGTATTCGTTTTATGGGTTGTTTTCTGGTTCAACAGCATTAATTACATCACCAGAACTTCCAGCAATGACATTGGCGAATTATTGTTATTCTCACATGTTCGATGGGTGCACAAGTCTCGTATCCGCACCAGAGCTTCCAGCAATGACATTGGCGAATTATTGTTATTTTTACATGTTCCAAGGGTGCACAAGTCTTGTATCCGCTCCAGAGCTTCCAGCGAAGACACTGGCAACTTATTGTTATCAAGGCATGTTCCTAGGGTGCACTAGTCTTGTGACAGCTCCAGAGCTTCCAGCAACGACACTAGAAAATTCTTGTTATATGCAAATGTTCTACGATTGCACAAGTCTTGTGACAGCTCCAGAGCTTCCAGCAACAAAGATGACACATTCTTGTTATCATCAAATGTTCTTAAGATGCACAAGTCTTGTGGCTGCACCAGAGCTTCCAGCGAAGACACTGGTAACTTATTGTTATAATCAAATGTTCAACCATTGCACAAGTCTTGTGATTGCACCACCAGAGCTTCCAGCAACGACACTGGCGAACGGTTGTTATGGATACATGTTCAATGAATGCACAAGCCTTATTTCCGCCCCAAAGCTTCCAGCGACGACACTGGTAAATAGTTGTTATTCTAACATGTTCAAAGGATGTTCAAAATTAAAATACATAGAATGTTATGCTGATACTTTGTCAGACACTTATTCACAAAATTGGGTTGTAGGTGTTGCTTCTGCTGGTACGTTTGTCAAAGCTGTGGGCGCAACATTACCAGTAGGCAACAATGGTGTTCCGACCAACTGGGTATTGATTAATGGAACCGAATTGTTTTCGTTCCAAGCTGGAAACACATCATCGAGCATTGCTTTGACAACACCGACTGGGTTGTCGATAACTCTCGAAACATCAAGTGATGGAGTGAACTGGTCAAACTGGACCAAAACGAACGGTGTGTTTAGTACCATAACTTTGCAATCTGGTGAAACTCTTTATATTAGGGGAAATAATACGAGATTTGCAACCGACACAGCATCGACCAGGAGTTCTCGATTTCTATTCACAGGCAATACATATTGCAGGGGAAACATAATGTATTTACTTGATAAAACTGGGCAATTGGACAGTTTGAATGGGAAAGGTTATTGTTTCGGTTATTTATTTTCTGGGGCAACATCGTTAATTACACCACCAGAGCTTCCAGCAACTGCACTGGCGGGTAATTGTTATTATAGTATGTTCCGTGGATGCACAAGTCTTGTGACAGCACCAGAGCTTCCAGCAACTGCACTGGCGGGTAGTTGTTATGGATACATGTTTAATGGATGTACAAGTCTTGTGGCCGCACCAGAGCTTCCAGCAACTGCACTGGCGGGTAGTTGTTATGGATACATGTTTAATGGATGTACAAGTCTTAAAACTCCGCCAGAACTTCCAGCAACTACACTGACGAGTTTTTGTTATGATTCCATGTTCCGAGGATGCTCAAAACTCACAACAGCGCCAGAGCTTCCAGCAACGACACTCGCAAGTTATTGTTATTCACACATGTTCTATGGATGCTCAAATCTGAATTACATTAAAGTCGGTGCTTTGTCTTGGAATACATCCTATACCACAAGTTGGGTTGATGGAGTTTCAGCAAATGGAGATTTTTACAAACCGTCAAGCACAACAATAGATTATGGAGTTAATGGTGTGCCAAGTGGTTGGACAATTCACAGCATATAATAATATAAAATATATAATTTTGTTATAAACGAATAATATAAATTTATAAACATAAATACATTATTATGACAATAGAAGTAAGAAACGGTAACACTTATATGACCGCCGATGAAGGTAAATTCTTATCAAATGAAAGCATGACTCTGTACGGTGTTGAAATCGTGCTTGGCAAATATGATTCGCCAGATAATTATTTTGAACACCCAATGTATGAATGGCCTGTTATTGAAGAGCCAGAAGAGCCGACAATTGACCCAAATCCTGATAACCCGAATGGTGAAGAGCCAGTTATTGATGACAATGATATTGAACCGACACCAGAAAGGCTTTTGTTTCTCGCTAAAGAGTCAAAATTGCGTGAAATTGAAGCTTATGACACTTCAACACACGTTAACGGATTCTATTTGAATGGGAATTTAATGTGGCTTGACAGGGAGACAAGAGCTAGTTTGAGAAACACAATTGAATCTTCCATACTTGTTGGTAGGGAGTATTTGGATATTTGGTTTGGTGAAACACATGTCAACGTTTCAATAAATGACGCAAGAATGATGCTTGCTGTTCTGGAAGTTTACGCCACGGATTGCTACAATGTAACATCACAGCATAAAATTACAGTAAAAGCGATGGATAACATTGAGGATGTCGAAACTTTTGATGTCACAAACGGTTATCCGACAATGCCGAGTTTTTAATATAATAAACTAATTATTAATAAAAATACTTGGTATATATCATGTATAATAATTAAATAATATAATAATAAAGAAATATATATTTCAATATGTCATTAGAAGTAACATCAGGTATTAGTGAAACTTTTAAAATAAATTATTTTAGCAATGTTAGTGATTATTCGGAGGCGATGAATCAAAACTTGATTGACAGTACCGAAATATCGTTCATTGGTGAACATCTGCAAGCGGATTGGAATCAAACAGATGACACACAACCTGATTATATAAGAAACAAGCCGTCTGGTATAATGTTGCCATCTTTTAACCCTTCATCGGATGAGGGAAAGGTTTTACAAATTGTAAATGGTGAGTTGGTTTGGGTTATGCCTATTAGTGTATATCATGGAAATTCAGGACCAGATATCAATCTTGGGCATAATAATGATATATATATAGAAGAATAACATAGAAAATAAGTTTTTGACTGATGGCAAACGAAAGGCAAAAATTAAGACACATTAGAAGCAGTGTTGTAAACGAGGGTGGTGTTCCTAAATTACCAACGCCTTCAATGTTGGAGTATGGTGAAATAGCTATTAATTTTGCTAGCGGGCATGAAACATTATCCATCAAGAACAATAGTGGTGACGTTGTTTCGTTTTCTTCTGATAATGTCATTGAAAAAAAATTTAGCGGGTATACTGCTCAGTCTGATTGGAGTGAGTCTGACACTGGAAAGACTTCATATATATTAAACAAACCAACAAAATTAAGCCAATTTTCAAATGATGAGAAATTTATCGTTTCGGGTAACGTTGTTTCCGCTTTATCAACAAAACAAAACACAATAAATGATTTGGAAGATATAAGGAACAATGCATCTTCTGGTGCATCTGCTTATTCACTTGTTGTATCGCATACTGGTAATACTGGCATTCATTTACCAGTTGTCACTTCGAACGATAATGGAAAAGTCTTGAAAGTGGTTGATGGTTCATGGGCCTTGGTTTCTACGGTTACGGTCTACAGTGGTTCAATACCACCGCAGTCAAATCTAGGCAACAATGGTGATATTTACATACAAACAAATTCCTAATATAAATTGTAAAATTTTTATATATGGGTAATTTAATAAAAATAGACAATACATGGGTTGTTGCCACGAATTTTTTTATTAAGGCAGACAATTCTTGGTCTGAAATCAATGATACAGCATTTAATCAGTTTTTGGAAACTGTTGGTGTTTTGGAATATGGTGGACATGATTCGGTTCAGCATACACTTGTTATTGTCGGGCAATCAGCATATACAAGTGAAAATTGTTCATTTATAGCTCTATATGATGGAACGGTGAATGTGACAAGTGGGGCCACATGGGGTGTTGTTGATGGTTTTTCATATATTGAGCCAGGTTCTACCCCTGGTTATTATTCGATATTGACGGGTGCGAATAATTCGGATGCTACAATACAGGTTTCATATGGAAATCTTGTTGCTACAAAGGGAATTAATGTAACCTATAATAATGGAAGTCAATCGCAAACCGAAACAGAGGTTGTTGTTGATGAGAGTGGAAATACCACAACTACTACAACAACCATAACAACAAACGAAGATGGTACATCAACATCAAATACGGTTGAAGTCGTTACAGATGCTAGTGGGAACACCATGGGCTCAAGTGAAAACACAACAACAACCAACGATGATGGTTCTTATAGCAGTTCGACAATTACTTATGATGAAAGCGGAACCCCTACAACGGCACAAAACCAGAACGGGGATTCTGCTGGTACTATATCAACGCAAAATATTGAATATGATAATAGTGGTAATACTGTTGTAACTGGCTATGATATAGATACATCTAATTCTTCTGCTGGTACAAAAACCTTTAATGGAGATGGTGTTAACACTGAATTTTATGCTTTTGATGTGACAAGAGGATTTGTAGTTGATTTTAATTTTACAATTGATTTCACACAACAGCCAGCTGGACAGAACGAAAACCACCATAACATTCTTACAGCAAAAAGGGCAACACCGTCACCATGGTATGGCTTTCAACTTAGACAAACATCTACAAATAAATCCATAACACTGGGCACCCAATTTTCTACTGGGTCTAACACAAATACGACTATAAACCCAATGTCAAGTACTGGCAATACCAATGAATATAATCTTAGGATATTATACAACCCTACAGTTGGTACAAATTCCTTCATATGTAAAAATATGAACAATGGAAACGATATATTTACAAGTAATAACAAGTTTCCTGATATTGAGGATTTGAAATACCTTAAAGTTACAATTGGATATGCCATGGATGCAAACGGCGACCCATTTAGATATTCAAATATTGATGTCAAAAATTTCTCAATCAAACGACTTGAAAACTTATATAGTCCAGTTATTTCTTGTGATGGACACGATGTTTCAATTTCATGCGACACTAATGAAGCAGTTATCTATTATAGATTGAATCAGACTGGAGAGTTTGTTGAATATGTATCACCGATTGCTATAAGTGGGAATACCATTGTTGAGGCTTATGCAAGATATTATGAATGGGATAGTAGCACTGTGATTGAAACTTGTGAATATGATGCTGGCGCTATTGTGCATGAACCATTAATATATTGTGATGGAACCGCTGTGACAATAACATGTGCAACGGAGGGCGCTACAATCTATTTTAGATTAAACCAAGAGGGAGAATATTCGGCATATACAGAATCATTTTCAATAACAGCTGATACTGTTGTGCAAGCATATGCCAAACTTGGCGAAGACACAAGCGAAATTGTAACGGAAACATGTGTTTACTCAGAGGTACATGATTATGCTTTGGATTATCTTACATTAAGAGTTAAAAGTGGTGGCACGATTTCGTGGAATTCTGTAGGCGGTGGTTCTGTTAAACCAATTCAATACAGTATAAATGGAGGAAATTGGTCGATTTTATCCCCAGCACAAACAGGTGAATCAGCATCAATAACTGTTTCAGATGGTGATGTTGTAAGAGTTAAAGGTTCTTATGCATCATATGCCACAAGTAATACAAATTATATGGGATTTAGTGGCGGAACAGCAATATTTGATGTTGAAGGAAATATAATGAGCCTTGTTTATGGTGATAATTTTATTGTAAATACTGCGCTTACTGGAAATTATAATTTCTGTTCAATGTTTAAGCAAACAAACGTTGTTTCAGCGGAAAACCTTGTTTTACCAGCAACAGAATTAACTCCACACTGTTATCGTGCTTTATTTGCAAACAGCCCATCATTAGCTATGGCACCAGAGCTACCAGCAACAATACTAGCAGAAGGATGTTATCGGTATATATTCCAAGACGCTTCCATAACAACAGCGCCTGACCTTCTGGCTCAAGTATTAGTGTATGACTGCTATGAGGGAATGTTTGATGATTGTCATAATCTTAATTATATTAAATGTTTAGCAAAAGATATATCAGCTTCAGCAGCGACATTAGGTTGGACACAGGCAGTTGCTAGTTCTGGTACATTTGTTAAAGATGCTAATACTGAGTGGTCTCGTGGAACTAGTGGCATTCCAACAAGATGGGTAGTTGTTGAAGAAGGTCTTAAGAAGCCATCAATAAGTTGCGATGGTCTTTCAATTACTTTGAATTGTTCAACAGAAGGGTCAAGTATTTATTATCGTTTAAACGAGAGTGGAGAATATGTTATATACACCACCTCAATACCTATTACAGCTGATACAATAGTTGAGGCATATTCAGTGTTAAACGAGGAAACTAGCGATATTGTCACTGAAACATGTATCTATGATGATGGAATTGAAGAACCAGTTATCTATTGCGATGGTGAATACGTAACAATATCTTGTGCAACTGGTGGCGCTTCAATATATTACAAGTTTGACCAAGAAATAACATATCTTCCATACGGTTCTGCAATAGTTATATCGGCAGATACTGTATGTTATTCTTATTCAGAAATAGACGGTAGGCAGAGTGAAATAGTTTCAGCATCCTGTATTTATGACGAAAGCATTAAAGCACCTATTATTGAATGTGATGGTACGGCTGTAACAATAACTTGCCACACAGTTGGTTCTGATATATATTATAGAATAAACGAGGAAGGAAATTATGGATTATATAATAGTCCATTCCCAATTTCAGCCGACACAATAGTTGAGGCGTATTCGGTAAGGGATGAAGAGACTAGTAGTATCGTGAGTGCTGTTTGTATATATAATAACGTCCATGACTATAGCCTTGACTACTTGACATTTGACATATTAACAGGTGGTAACATTAGATGGGCCAGTTATGGAACTGGGCAAACAAAAACAATACAATATAGTTTAAATAATGGTACCTGGACAAATATTACAGCTGGAAATAATTCAATAGTTTCAGTTTCAAGAGGTGATAAAGTTAGGTTTAAGGGGATTAATTCTTCATATTCAAATGATAAGAGTAGATATTCTGGGTTTGATAGTGGATGTACAGCATCATTCAATATTGAAGGTAATATAATGAGCCTTGTTTATGGTGATAATTTTGTCGGAAACACTGCATTAACTGGCACATATAATTTCTGTTCTATATTTAAGCAATCACAATGCGTTTCTGCTGAAAATCTAATACTACCATCAACTGTATTGACAAACTATTGTTATCGTGCCATGTTTAGCAAATGTTCTAATTTAGTTGTTGCTCCAGTTCTTCCAGCAACTACTTTGGCCACTGCTTGTTACTACTATATGTTTGAAGAATGCGCATTTGAAAAGGCACCAGACCTTCTTGCTGAAACTTTAGTGCAACAATGTTATTATGCAATGTTTACTGGATGTACAAGTCTTAATTATATCAAGTGTATGGCAACAACTATAAGTGCATCTCAATGTAAACAAAATTGGGTGGCTGGTGTGGCTCCTTCTGGTACTTTTGTAAAGTCTGATTCCGTAAGTGTTAGTACTTGGAGTATAGGCGCAAATGGAATTCCTAATAATTGGATTGTTTATGATGATGTAGCTGTTGCTTCTCCTGTAATTTATTGTGACGGGTATAATAATGTAACAATAACTTGCGAAACATCTGGAGCAACAATTTATTATAAAACAAGCGAAGTAAGAAGTGGTAACTATAATATATATACAAGCCCGTTTGTAATTAGTGAAAACACCGTGGTTGAAGCTTATTCAGAATTTAACGGACAGTCAAGTATGGTTATTACCCAAACATGTGAGTATATAAGTGATATTCCATTAGAATCATCAAATAGAAATTTAAGTAAATGGACTTATAATAATAATGAGATAATAACACCTTATTCTGTAAATAAGGATGATGGTCATAGTGCAAGCTATGCAAAGGGAACATTTAATTTTGAGACAAGTTTTGCACTTCGTAAAGCACAACCAACTTACTTGTGGTTCCAACACGCAGACCAGTCTGCTACGATTTATGTTGACAACGTTTTAGTTGAAAAACACTGGGGTGGCTATGCCGCATTCTCTGTTGATATTTCAAATTATGTACACAGTGGAACAAACAGAGTAAAAGTTGCGCTTAAAAACAATGAAGGAAATTCACTTGCACCAGCAAGCGCTGATTTTAACTTCAACGCCACACTTGGTAACGTTAAACTATTTACAAGCCCAGTTCTTCCTGCAATGAATTATGGATATGATGGATTCCATGTAACGTCTGATGTCACAACATCTTCTGCCACTGTCAATGTAAGAACTAATATTCCGACTGGGGCGACTGTTACTTGTGAGATAGATGATGGAACATATCATTTTGGAACATCTGGAAGTAGTATTGGACAGGAAATGGTATTCACCGCAACGATACCAAATCCTCATCTATGGGATGGAAAGATTGACCCACATTTGTATGATATAACTCTTAATATATATTATGAAGGTGAACTATATCATTCATATCAAAGACCTTATGGATTAAGATTTTATGAATACGTAATTAATGAAACTGTTAATGGAAATAGTTATACTGGTTTCTTACTAAATGGTCATCCTTATCTGTTGCGTGGGTGTTGTATGCATGATGATATTGCTGGAAAAGCAAATGCTTTAAATGACAATGATTATGCGTTAACATTTGCGACAATACAAGAATTAGGGTGTAATTTCCTAAGGCTTGCACACTATCCTCACCCGAAAGAAACATACGATTGGTGCGATAGACTTGGTATTATTGTTCAAACTGAGGGCCCGTGTGTAAATAAAATGCAATCAACAATGCCAGCTGAATATTACGAACATTTAAACACACAATATGATGATATGGTTAACCAGCATTATAACCACCCTTGTATTATGTTTTGGGGCTTAAGTAATGAAACAACAACAGACGACAAAGCATTTGCAAAAGAAAAAATTAATGGATATATTGCCCGCATAAAAGCTTTGGATACAGAACGTATGGTTGGATATGTTATGGCACAAGGTCCTGGTTCAGACCCAAGTGCATATTACAACAATCCTGATGCTGATTGGTTTGGATGTAATATATATGAGGGTTGGTATAGTAATCCGAATTCAAACAACCCTTCAACCCAAATAAACACACGTGTCAAAAATGTTATAACCAACAAAAGCAAAGCTATTGCATATTCAGAATACGGTTGCGGTGGAACACAGCGATGTCACTCTGACGATTTTATGACCACAACAACAAGAGGAAACTATGAGAGACATGATATTGAATATATGATGTGGCTACATGAAGGACATATTGCGGCAATTAAGAATTATCCACAATTGTTGTTCACTTCACAATGGCAGTTGTTTGATATTGCTGTTTCAAACAGAAACGAAGGTTATACGGTTTGCCTGGATGGTGAAAATACAAGTATAGATGACAGCCTTAGAAGGTTGAATGATAAGGGACTTGTCGAAAGAGACCATGTGACAAAGAAAGATACATTCTATTTATATAAAGCGGAATGGAGTGATGAAAATTTTGTCCATATATGTGGTAAAGATTATACAAAAATAACCGACAGAGTTATAAAATGCTACACAAACGACGGCGAAACACTTGATTTATATGTAAACGGTACTTTTGTTGAAAGTGCAACTGTTTCCAATCATATTGCATTATTTAGTTCAAATAATTACAATGTCGGTGATATAATAAGAGTGGACGGCGCTATGTCTGGCGATTCGTTTATATTTTAAATGAAATTATTAACATTATGACAAGTGTAGAAAAAATAATTTTACCCCCACAAAATTTTACTATTATTGGTGATGTTGTTAGATTTTTAAACACTGGTAATGCGTTGACTGACATTGAAAGTACAACATATGCAAGTGCTTCAATTTCTAGTAGTAATACTAACAATATTGTTGTGGGTTTATCCAATTTTGATTTTAGGGGAGTTGAAATTCCCACTCATGCAACTAGTGTGACAATAGCAATGAAGGTGAAAACAACCTGTACTGGCTATCGTGGTATAACCGCTGTAGCCACCGATAGACCAAAAGGAGCTCAGATTAAGGAAATTAAAGGGTATGATGGTGTCCCGCCAAAAGATTGGATTGTGGATTATAGTGGAATAAATATAGATGTTGATACTCTTAAGAAATATGATGGCAAGGGTTTTACTTTACAAATTACATATACACCAGACACTAGTTATAACCAAAGTCGTACCATTAAAATTTATGGGGCTGAAATAGACATTCAATACGAAACAAACCCATTATATGTTAGAGATGAGTTTTTGTGGAATCAGCAGGCAAAATTATACATTAAAAATAGAGGAGCTTGGGATTTTTATGTACCGTCATTTGATTTGTTTAACCATAATAAGCTGATTTTACCTGGAATAATAAGGACATCTAATTAAGATTAAAGGTTAATGAGCAGACCGATTACCATTAATGATACAGTTTATTCAATACCAGTTTCTTATGATGAAACATATCAAGCTCGTTCGGTTAGTGGGCTTGATAATGCTTTGGCTGGTAGTGGAAACACAAGCAGTTATGCTACCATAAACTTAACTACTGGTACTGGAGCTGTTACTCTTGTATATTATAATTTTGCACTCAAAATACCAACTGGTGCTACTATAAACTCAATTAATTGTATATGTAGATGTAGAATAAACAACACACAATCACAACGTATATCAACAAGAGAAGTTCAATTATATGCTGGTTCCACACCTAAAGGGACACCTCACGACGTACAAAATAACAATGATGCGATTTCAATAACACCAGGTAATGATTGGACTGCGGAAGAGGTTAATAACATGAAAATACGTATTCACGGTGTTCGTGGCAAAAATAACAATACTAATGATTATTATTTTTGGTTTTATGGAGCAAGTGTTAGTGTAAATTATACATTGAATGATTTTGAATATGAGGTATCGTTTCAAAACTCATCGAGTGTTGTAACAACAGAACCTTCTACGACAAAATACATTCTTCATGGAAATGGACAGTCAATTAAATATATTGGAATAACTGACATTAACAGTATTTCAATTAAAGATAACGATGTTGATGTAAAAAATTTAATTGAACCGTATCAATCAGCAAGTACTATATACAGCCCAACATCTTTTGTAGGTGGAACATTGGCAGAAATTAGTGCAAATCCACCAGAAAACGGACTTGATGATGTTTCTTCTACTGATTATGCGCAATTTAGAATACGTGGTGATGAGTTATATGCTTTATATGCTTTTGATACTTCATCAATACCGAACAATGCTTTTATAGAATCGGTTTCTTGTGATGTGCGAGCTTATGTTACAGATTCTACTTACATCACAACAAAAAAGGTCCAATTGTATTCTGGACAAGAAGCTAGGGGTGTCGAATACACTTTGCCAACATCAAATCAAATTACAAGTATTACAAATACTGGTGATTGGGATGCTTCCAACATACAAAATATAAGATTACGATTTGAAGCAACGTATGCTGGCGGTAGTAATAATTTTTATTTATATTTTTACGGAGCCAGTCTTACTGTGGTATATGGTATACCAGGAGGGAATTCGTATTATCTATACAAAATAGCAAACATACAAACAGACCATATCATTTCTATTTCCGATATTGTTGGAAACGAAATATATTTAAAACAAAATGGCCAATATATAAAAGGTGCTAAATTGTTTAAAAAAACAAACAATTTATGGGTCGAGCAAATGGTTACTCTTGATTTGTTTAATAACGGTGAGATAATAGTATCTCAGTGACCATTTGGATTGTTTAAGAGTTGTTATTTCCAAACCATAACACATGGGTAAAATCGTTTCTTACAATTCCGAATTCAACGTCTGTTGGTTTGATTTCTATATCACTTTTTGACGTTATTGTGGCATAATAACCTTTGCCATTTGTATCTGTAACACTATTTTGCAAGCACCATGAACCAAATCTGACAAGTTCGATAAGTTCACCATTCCATTCTTTTCCGAATTCAACGGTTGGTGTTTCCTTTTTCCTTATATATTTGTCAATGAAGAACATCTTCTCCTTCATATCGTGTGTTTTTTCCATGAAGGTATCAAATGTATCTGACTCGTCAATACATTTTTTTCTCATTGTTTCAACTTCTTTTTCCCATTTCTTATATTCACTCTTCAATTGTTTGAGCGATTTTGTTTCGTATATTGTGTGGTCTAACATTTTACATTTATTTTCTTTTATTATACTAAAAAATAATGTAAATGACAACTATTTATTGAAAATGGACTATTTATCTTTATTTATTTTTTAATAAAGAAAAAAATATTATTATGGTAATAGACTATGATTATTTATCAAAGGAGTATGCCAAATGTTACAAGGATAAGAGTCGTATTTACATGATACAACATTTCCTTAAGACATATGATGCTACACAGAAACGGGATGTTCCGTTTATGTTGTTTCCGAAACAACAGGATTTGTGTAGGACTCTCGGTAACTCTAAGTCGGTTGTTGCAGCTAAGGCCCGTCAGATGGGTATAACAACAACGGCTGGTGCGTTCATATCTTGTGAAATGGTTCTAGCCGATAAAGATGCTCCTCAGACGGTTCTGGCTATCGGTAATACGCTGGACTTGGCACAACAAATGTTGTTTAAAATAAGGGACTTCTTGTTGCAGTTTCCATTATGGATGTGGGGTGATGAGTTTATAGATAAAGGATATGACCCAATGCTTCCTCCACCAAATAAGAACGTGATTTTCAACGTATGTAACTCAAAGGAATTGAAATTGAAAAACGGATGTAAGGTTGTTGCCAGGTCATCTGGCCCAGACGCATCCCGTGGTGTCGGTGGTGTTACATGGCTAATCTTCGATGAGGCTGCATTTATTGAAAATGGGCGTGATGTTTATGCTTCAGCTATTCCTACAATTTCGGTTGGAGGTAGTACAATAATGATTTCAACCCCCAACGGAAAGGACCTGCTGTATTATGAAACTTGCAGGCGTGCAAAACTAAAAGGAACTAGTGAATGGAACGGTTTTGAACTAGTGGATATGAGGTGGTATCAGGACCCAAGGTATAACAAATTCCTTGAATGGACAAAGAAGGATGAGGAAACTGGTGAAGTTTTAGTTGAAAAAGAGCCGACATTGGATAAAGATGGAAATATCAAGTATGATGAAGAACATTGGGAGCAGATGATTAATGATGGATGGAAACCACGCTCTCCTTGGTATATCAGAATGTGTCGTCAATTCAATAACGACTCACAGAAGATAGCACAGGAGCTTGATGTATCGTTCCTTGGTTCTGCAAGTAACGTCGTTGAACCAGAATTCATTGAAATGCAATCTAAATTAAATGTTCGTGACCCATTATATATGGACCCAATAATTGATGATGTATGGATATGGAAGGAGCCAATTCCAGGACATCGTTATGTGTGTGCTGTTGATAATTCGCGTGGTGACGCTAGCGACAGAACGGCAATTGAAATGTTGGACCTTGATGGTGTAGATGAAGAAACTGGTGAGCCCATTCTTGAACAAGTTATGGAATACCAAGGAAAAATGACTGGTGACGATGTCGGTGAGCTGGTGTTTAAGTATGCAAATATGTACAACCAAGCTTTTGTTGTTGTTGAGTGTATAGGCGGTGTTGGAGATTCCACGGTATTGTTATTACAAAGACTTGAATATAAAAACATGTATTATGATGACCCTGAGCTTAAAACCTACACAATGCAAAGAGAAGCGTCTGGATTAAAGGTCACAAATGATGGAAAATTACCTGGTTTCCATTCGAGTTCTGTGCGTTTTCAAATGTTGACTAATTTTGCGAATATGGTAAAGACAAACCAAATTAAAATCAGGTCAAGACGTGTAATCAGCGAGCTTGACACTTGGATTTACAAAGGTACTGCCGCAAGAATAGACCATCAGGATGGTGCGCATGACGACACTTTGACTTGTTTGGCTATGGGTGTGTTTGTAATAAAATTTTCGTTGAATAAATTGATGGCAACACAAGCAAAGGACAAGGCCATGTTGCGTGCTTGGGTGAATACTTCAACAATGACTGGTGAGAGTGAAACTCATAAATACACATACACAAAGACAGAATCAATGACGATGGAGCCAAAACCAAAGAAAAATTACCAAATGCCGTTTTATACTGGAGAAAAGAGTAAAACTGATAAATTCGGACCATATATGTGGTTGATTAGATAGCTTCGGACTATTTATATAGAAATTAGAATTTTAATTATGACAATTATAACTGACGAAATAAGGAATTTGTTTAAAGTGGTCCGTTCTCTTCTCGGAGCCAATGTCAGGGCTGTTGAATTGACAGACGAAATACTGTGTGACTTATTGCAGGTCGCAATTGAAGACTACGGAACTTTGGTACAGAATGAGATTATTCTCAACAATTGGCTTGGTTTTTATGGCAAAAATGTAAACAGTGTCAAGGACCTTGCTTTTGGGTTTATGGCAAGGAGCCTGGATTTGACAAAGGAATATTCGTATTGGTTTTCCAAGCAAGTAGGTTTACAGCAAGAAGGTCCTTGGGAGTTAAAAAAGGACTTTATCACAGTAGAACGTGGAAAGCAGGTGTATGTAATTCCTAGTGGTAGAACCATCAATAGGGTGATGTATGTAAACCCACCTATGACTGACACAGCGTTATTCGCTAATTATATGGGTGGTGGTGTAGGTTTCATGCCTGGCTTGGGCCAAGTTGGAGCTGGTTATGGGTATGGTGCTGGATTTGGTGGTTTCTACACAACACAGGCTTATGATGTGGCGTATATGGCAGCTGACCTTAATTTCAAGTCGAGACTTTTCAGAGGAGACCTGACATATAAAGTTACTGCTGGTCCAGACGGAACCCATTTGTTACACCTTATGTCAACACCAGGAAGCAAATTGTCTTTCAATTTTGCTGGAAGCCTTAACAATTCAATAGGTATTGTTGGGTGTGAAGTTTGGTACACGTATTATGACACTTCTGATGGTGGTGAGGATGAATGCATGGTATACCATGCTGATGATGTTATTTTAAGCCCAGACCAAATACCTATGGCACAAATGGATTATTCTTTCCTTAATGAACCTACAAAAGTACTTGTGCGTCAACTTTTGGTGGCTAAAGCAAAACAAACATTAGGGTTGATTCGTGGTAAATTTAGTGGTAAAGTGAACATTCCGCAAGCCGAAATGACTATGGATTATCAAATGCTTTTACAGCAGGGAAAAGAAGAATATGATGCAGCTATGGAAATATTAAAAGCAAGGCTTGAGAGAATGCGACCAGTCAATATGATGAAGGAAAATGCTGAGATGATGGAGAACAACCTGAAGATTCAACAATACACTCCACTTGGAATTTACACTATCTAATAATAATTTTGAACATTATATTAATGATGGAAACAATAAAAACCAATAGAGATATTTTGAAAAAAGCAATAAACGAGGCGTTTGAACATATTTTAAGTAATAATACTGAGGTTACCAAAGAAGATATTATCAGAATGTTTGGTATGAAAGAGGAAACAACGTTGAATGGTTATGCTTGGGGAAGGAAATTCAAGAAAAGGAATTATCACGGATATGCTAGTGTATATCCAAATTTGATTGGTGGTTATACTTATTTTATTTCACTTTTCAGATATGAACCAAACGGAGAAGATATCCCGATGATAAAACATGTTGAAAGTACACCAGATGATTTCTTGGAGTTTATTAGAAATGAGGTTAATCCAATAATAAAAATTATCTAATAAAAAATTGATAAAAAAGGTGACCTTGATGGCCACCTGTTTTTTTATAATTATTAATCAAAAAAATTTGTTTTCGATGAACCTTTTGAACCAAGATATTCAAATTTGTCTTTATTGTTTTCTAACCAATTGTCAACTTGTTCTTGAAGTGTGCTTGTTGTTGTATATGCAGTGAATACTACCTGTGTATCTGGCTTGTATTTGAAGATTTTTGAGTTTACATCAGCTGTATTCGAAGTCCAATTTGGCTCGAAGTTTGCTGGAGGGCATATTTTGGCATAATTAACATAATACAGGTCACGCCATGCAAGTAGTTTTGCTAGCGTTTCTTTGTCTAATTCCATATAGATTTTTGTTAAATCTTCTAATTTTCCCATAATAAACTTATTTTTATATTAAAATACACATCATACATGACAATGTAAATGAAAACTAAAACTATTTATAAAAAATAAAATATGCACTATATTAATTAAATAGTAATAATTTAAATTCAAATCACAAAACATAATGGCTAACAATGAAACGGTATTCCAACGACTAAACAATATATTCAGAGGAACCACAATGGTTGGAGCAACTGAAAACGTACTGACTAGTCCAAGTGTAATGCCCAATGAAATATTATATACAACAAATGACAGAGATGATTATGAAAACAAGTTGCACTCATTAAGGCAACAGAAGTACATGAATTGGGTTTGGCAAAAGGCAAAGGTTGGTAATGCGATGCAAAACCTAAACGGATACACAGCCGTGAGATTGATGTATCGTGATGCCGACCTTATGGATGGTACATGTGAGATTGGTACAGCACTTGACATTATCTCTGAAGAGGCTTGTTTAGCTGGAAACACACAAATTAAATTATTGAATGGTAAAATTTTAACTATAAAAGAATTGTTTGATTCTAATGTTAAAGATTTTTGGGTTTATGCTGTTGATGATAATGGCATTTGTCAGCCATCACATGTTGATAGTGTTATTTACAAAGGTAACCAAGATGTGATAGAAATTGAATTGGATGATGGTTCGTTGATTAAGTCAACTAATAATCACAAATGGATGCTTTCTGATTGTACTTGGAAAGAAACATCTGAGTTGTGTGTTGGGGATTCATTAATGTCCATATATGATTCCATTAATTATTTAGGTTATGAACAAATAAAATCTTCAGTTGAGCCAAAGAAAAGACCAACACACAGGATTGTTGCCGAATCCGTTTTACATGATGAAAAGGTTGAATTAGCTAAAAATAACATTAATAAAGAAAAAATAGTCATACACCACAATACATTCAATAAGCTTGATAATGAACCGAATAGTTTGACATATATGTATTGGTGTGACCATCAGAAACTACATACGGATTTAAATCAAAAGAGATGGGAAAACGAAGAATTTGCTGAAAAGATGAAAAAAATATTTTCAGAAACTAGCAAAAAAACATGGAAAAATAAACGTGATGTTTTGATAGATAAATTAAAGAAAGTGCATCGAGAAAGAATGTCAAAACTAACACAAGAAGAAAAAAATGCTTTTTTTGGTAGGAATGGTGAACAAAATGGTATGTATGATGTCCACAGGTATGGTTCATTAAATCCAAACTACCATAAAAATGCAGCACATGTTGAAGATATTGATGAAAATGAATACATCGAATGTATATTAACATCACCTAACAATAACAAAGAAATTCTAAAACAGCGTTTTAATTTAACAAAACAAGCTGTTGGTGACTATAATAGATATTTGTGTGAAAAATACAAATTAAAATTTGTTTATGAATTGAAAAATATTTTGTTGTTTGATAAAATAAAACAAACAATACAAGACAACCCAACTTTATCGTCTTACAATTTAGCTTCTTTGCTTAATTTAAGTGTAAACACAATGAAGCATGTGTTGAAAAAAAACGGAACATCTGTAAGTGAAATAAAAAACAACTCACTTGATGTTTGGAATGGATTAAGTGAGGATTTATATGTTGATTTTATATTAAGTTGTGATAATAAAAAGAAAATAAATAGTTTAATTGCTGAAAAATTTAATATATCTTCAAAAAGAGTTTGTAAATTAAATAATATTTTATTAAAAAAATATAATATTAAAACTATAAACTTTTTGAAATATGTTAAATCACAAAATTATAATATAATAACAATAAAAAACATATTGTTATCTGATAATTTAATTAAAGAAAGTGAATTATCAAAAAAACTTGGTATATCAAATTATGAATTAAATAATGTTTGTAAAATCAATGGATATAAAAACTTTTTAGACTTAAAAAAGTCACTATACAATCATAGAGTTAAATCAATAAGAAAATGTTTAACCAAAGAACCAGTTTATGATTTGTTAAATTCATCAGTTAATAATTGTTTTGGTGTTAAATGTAAAAACGGATTTATAATTTCACATAATTGCCCGATTTCCAGTAAAGGCACAATGCTTAATGTGTATTCTAAATCACAGAGAATTAAATCAATACTTGATGATTTGTTTAACAATAGACTTCATGTATATGTTGAATTGCCAATGATTGCTCGTCATTTGTGTAAATATGGTAATACTTATGAATTGTTACATATTGACAAAAATGAGGGTGTTTTAGGGTGGATGATGCTTCCAGTTTATGAAGTTGATAGAGAAGAAAATGGTTTTGGTTTAACAAATGCACCAGCACTTGCAACGGCTACTAATGAAACAAAACCAGATGAAGTAAATTTTGTTTGGAGGGGTGTTAATTCTGAAACAAGATATAAAAACTGGCAAGTTGCACATTTTAGATTGTTATATGACTCGTTCTTTTTACCATATGGTACGTCAATGCTTCATAAAGCTAGAAGAGCTTGGAGAATGTGGTCCATGATGGAGGATGCAATGCTTATACATCGTTTGGATAAAGCAGTTGAAAGACGTGTTTTTAAGATTTATGTTGGTGGTATAGACGACCAGGATGTACCAGCTTATGTGAATGAAATTGCAAACCGCTTCAAAAGAACAGAAATTATTGACCCTAAAACTGGTCAGGTTGATTTAAGGAAGAATTTCCTTGATGTGTCTTCTGATTATTTCATTCCAGTCAGACGTGAGGATGCTCCTAATCCTATTGAGACACTTCCTGCCGCAAACAGTCAAATTCAAATGGAAGACCTTGAATATATGCAGGAGAAAATGCTTTGTGCAATGCGTGTTCCTAGAACATTCTTAAATTTCAAGGAGGCAAACGGCAAGGCTCAAAACCTTTCTTTTACAGACATAAGGTTTTCGAGGATGATTAACAGAGTTCAACAATTTTTACTGCTTGAATTGAACAAGATTGCAATGATTCATCTTTATGTTCTCGGACTTCATGATGATTTAGGTAATTTCACTATATCACTTAACAACCCAACATCACAAATTGAATCACAAGAACTTGATGACCTGACCAAGAGATTAAGTGCTTTACAGACAGCATTGGCTGACCCTGGAAACGGTATTCCTATGATGTCATTACATAAAGGATTACGTGATATAATGAAAATGAGTGACAGTGAAATAAAAGACATGTTGAATGAAATTCGTCTAGAAAAGGCAATGGCATTTGAATTACAATCAACACCTATGGTTATAAAGAAAACTGGCATGTTTAATACCGTTGACAGAATATACGGTGATTTCGAAGCAATGAAGAACCCACAACAAATGCAACCGCAAGGGCAGGATGATGGAATGGGAGGAATGGGAGGCCTCGGAGGTGGAGGCGGATTCGGTGGCGACTTCGGTGGTGATTTAGGAGGCGGTATGGATGACATGGGTCTTGGTGAACCTGGAACTGAGGAGGATGCTGACATAACTGGAGGTGGGGAGACCGACATGGGTGGAGCTCCAGCCGCAGATGAAGGTCAACCGCTTATGGAGTTAAAAAAGCATAAAACAAAAAGTTTTACAGAAAAATATTTTGATATGTTGTCACAAAATGAAACAAGCACTTTGAATGAAATAAACAAAACATCATATGATATTGAATTGAAAAACAAATCTTTAGGTAAGAATCTTGAAACAATTCTTGAAACTTTGAATTCAAGTGGTGTTGATACAACAACAAAGATAATTGAAGAATAATACACTATTTATGTAGTAAAATATTGATAAAATGGAATTAAGACCTATTGAAGACATAAGAACACTCAAAGAATTGGGTGAATATAGAAAAGAAATAAACGAAGCTTTGGATTCCCGTGAGAAATTTATTTCTAAATGCATGGTTGCCAACGACCTGGCAAACGGCTCTTTTTATTGCATAAAGGAAAATTTTGAGTCATTGTCTCCGAAATTATTTAAGAGTGAACATGGTAAATATTTACTCAATAAATATAAAAGTGTTGTTAAAGAAAGTCAGAATTTAACATCATTGTATTCCTTGTATGAAAATATAAGGAAAGCAAATAATTCTGTTGATTTGGATTATTTTGTTAATTCACTTACTGAAAACAAATGGGTTAAAAACGGGGATACTTTATCTGATGATATTAGAAAGCTAGGCTCAGTATTAGCTGAAGCTTATATAGAAACTGGTGACATCCTTGATATAAAACCTGAAAATAAAAAATTGGATGAGGCTGTTCGTTACATTGTTGAAAACAAAAAAACTTCAAACAACATTTCTGAATATAGCGGGGCAATAAAAATCATCAAGGAGCATATCGCAAGCAAAGAGGGTTCTATGGATGTTGTTTCTGAATCCGTTAATCTTGATTCTTTCGTTGAAAAACTCGTGAATGAATTTAATAAAAAATACGATACGAATAATTTATCACAAGAAGAATTCAACATCATGAAAGAATTTTGTGAATCAACCAACCATGAAGCTATATTTGAGCAACACAAACAAGAATGTAAAACAAAATTAACCGAAGTTCGTGACGGATATTTGAAGAATGGTGATAACGAATCAGCAAACAAACTGTCTACAATATTAGAACAGATAGATTCGAAACACTATAATAGTGAACAAGCTTTAAGTGATGTTGTAAGCCTTGTTGGACTTACGAATATTTTCCAGGAAGAAAAATAGATATGGCTACAGTTATACTAACAGAGTCACAATTAAGACAGATTGTCTTAAATGAAGAATATGAGAAGCTTCTGCTTGAGGGTATTTTCAATTCAAATTCAATTGAGGATTTGAAAATGAAAATAAAGAAAGCCATTATTGCTGGCGCAACTTTGTTGTCTGTTGTTTCAGCGATTCATCAGTCTGATTTGGATTTCGGCAAAAAGAAAATGCTTGAAGATTTTGCAAAAGTTGAAGCGGAAGAAATAAAAAAAATTGATTCTGTTTATAACGTTAAGGTTGAGGCTTGTAAAAAATACATGGAAACAGCGTTAAACAATCAAGGTTATAATTTAAAATCAACAAAATTAAAACCAGAGGCTATTGTTAAAGCTTCCGAAGAAAATAATTTTGATTTACCATTTTTGATGGCTGTTTTACATCAAGAGAGTTGTTTTGGTGCAACACCAAGGGCACAAAGAACAAACAGTCCGTTTTCGGTTGGTTCTTATGATGATGGACGAAATGTTGTAACTTATTCTGACCCGAATGAAAGCATTAGTGATTATATCAGATTGATTAATCGTGATTATCTTATAAACGGAAAATCATTAATGGATTTACTTAAACCGAATTGTTTTATTAACAAGAACGGCGATAGATATGCACAAGATAAAAACTACGAGGGTAAAATTCAATATTTGCGAAACAAAATATTAAAACAATTTCCACAACTTAATGGTTGAGCAAAAAAAAAAACAGACTATCATTTTGTAGTCTGTTTTTGTTTTATTTGATAATGATACGCAAATCTTCTTCGATTGGTACTTTTAAATTTCCTTTTGGAAAATCAAAATCGACACTTGTTATGTCACCGTTAAATTTTATTTCAAACCACCCTTTATAAAAACCAGGTTTTTTAACATCCCTTTCTTTCCATACATATTGTAAAATATATCTTTCCTCACAACCACCTTCACTGTCCAATACTATGTTTGCTTTTTCGTGGGCTATTTTCAGTAGCCCAGTTTCCTCATCAACCATAGTAAATGTAACAACACTATCTTGTAGTGCATCATTTATTAATGATTTTTGGAAATCATATCTACCATCATTTATAAGTTCCATCTCAAGTTTTGGAAGCAACGAACCTCTTACTATGAAAAATTCCTGAGCCATAATGTTTGTTTTTTTTTAACTATAAATAGTTTAATTTGTCGTTTTTTGACATGAAAAACCATTTTCTTCCATAAGGTTTGTTATGTCTTTTGTTAAGATTGGTATGTAGTCATTTACTACAATATCTGAAATGTTTTTGAAATTTTTTTTTGTTTCAATTAATAAATTGTTTGTTAACGGGATATAAATTTGTATGTCAAAATATGATTTTTTACCAATAGACATGCGTTCTTCGGCTATTTCTGATACAAATATAATCTTTTTGTTTGATAATACACCGTTTAAAACTGTTTCTTCGGCACGTTTTTTCATACTCACATCAAATTTGTGTATTTGTGGTGAATATGTTTTTTGTGATTCTTTTGGTGTTATGTATCCACCAAACCCAATATAAATTGTTGTTGGGTTCTTTTTGTCTGTTGTACCGACAGTGATTTTGAATTTATTGTCTGGTATTCTTATTTCACTATTTATTTTTCTCATTTTACTTTTTTTGTATATACAATAATATAATGTTTTTTGTCAATAAGTCAAAAAACAACTATTTATGATAAAAAAAAACATTAAATGATTAGACATTTTTTTCTCGATAAAACAAACACAATCGTTGAAAACTCATTTCAAAATCTTGGATTGAATCCTATTTTACATGTTGGATATGGAAATGGGTTAATTAGAGGTATTGTTGGTTTTGATATAACAAAAGTAAAAGAATTAATTGATGACAAGACGTTTGCTAATACAGATAAATTGCATTTTTATTTGAAAATGACAAATTGTTTTTCAGTTGATGGACTCCCTTATGAAAAGGTTTTATTTGGGAACAATTACCAATTAATGGAAAGGGCTTGTTCTTTTGATTTGATAGCATTTAAATTACCAATAGACTTTGATGAGGGAAGAGGCTATGAATTTTCAAGCGATGTGTGGGTCCGTAACTGCAAGTCTGTCTCAATGGAGGGTTCAAATTGGTATTTTGCTAAAAATGGTATTCCGTGGAGCGGTGGAACAGAAATACTAAACCTTGAAGACGAAAACCTTACTTGGAGGGATATATTGCTTAATAAAATGAATTTGGTGGGTGGTATTTATCCGAAAGATGTATTGGTTGATGAATATGAAAAATTTCAAAACGGAGAAGAGTCGATTGTTGTTGCTGAGCAGCATTTTGATTTCGGTAATGAAAATTTGAATTTAGATATAACAAAAGCAGTATTGGATTCTATTGATAAAAAATGGTTTGGATTGTGTATTGCTTTTTCGCCGAGATATGAATCAATGAGTACCGATATTGAACAATATGTTGGTTTTTTCAATGACAATACAAACACTTATTTTCATCCGTATGTTGAAGCAATATATGATGAATACATTAACGATGATAGAGAGTCTTTCACTTTAACTAAAGAAAACAGGTTGTATCTATATGTTTCCGATGATGGGTATATGACAAATTTAGATTTATTACCCACATGTGAAATTAATGGTAAATCCATTGAGGTTAAACAAGCTACAAAGGGGGTTTATTTTGCCGTTGTTGACACTAATAAGATTGAAATGGAACCAGTATCCATATACAATGATATATGGTCAAATATCTCATTAAATAGCGTTCCGTTGGATGATGTGGAATTAGAATTCTCAACTAGACCTAAAGTACATAAGGTAAAACTTGGAGATGGGTCAAATTTGAAAAATCCGCTTGTTCCAACTATATTTGGCATAAACAATGACGAAGATTTGATTTTAGGTGAAATTCGTGAAGTAACTGTTGATTTTAGGAGACAATATTCAACGGATAAAATGGAGCTTGTTGATAATGCTGAATACAGATTGTATGTCAAAGACGGTGATAGGGAAATTGATGTAATAAGATATCAACCAATAGAAAAGGCGTTTTTGAATAATTTCTTTGTTATATACACAACTGACCTTATACCTAATAGGTATTTTGTTGATATAAAAGTAAAACAAGGAAGAGAGGTGAAACATTTTAAAGATATATTACATTTTAATGTTGTAAGTGATGTGACTGAGAGGTATCAATAAAACAAAAAACCACCAATAAGGTGGTTTTTTTTGATTAGTTAATCCTAATTGCATCAGATAACATTTTTTCATTGTCAAGTGGCTCTTTAGCTGCATTCTGTAAATCAAGTATGTAATTTGATGTTGGCGGTAACATTATGTATGGATGTGTGTGCTCGGAAAATATCTTAATAAATTTTTTCAAGAAAGCAACTAATTCTTCGCCATATGGTAACCTGTACCCTTCGTTTAAAATCGTCTCAAGTTCTTTGTCTGTCACTAGTTCATCTCTGTCATACAGTTGGTATGATGATATGTTGTCAGCACCATTGTTTGGCCTTCTTTTGCTTGATTTATTACTTATTAAGTTGATTTTATCTGCAACAATTGTAGCAGTGCTATGGACATCACCAGCAATTCCATCAGTATGATATTTTAGTTTTAAATATCCAGGGTCTTTTTCGTTAAAAGTTGATTTGTATTTGTTGTTTTCATCTACAACTCTAACACCAGCTCTTATTCTTATATCGTCATCTTTAATTATAATATCACAATTCTTGCGGCCCATTATCGCTATATCGTCAGATTTTGGTAATGTGCCTTTCATTTCGGCTACGGTTTGAACTCCTCTTATGAGTGATTCAGGAGCACTTTTACCAAATATTGAATCTGACCCGAAAAATAGTGGATTGTTAAATAAAAAATCCCATTGCGATATTATTGGTCCTATGTAGTATCTTTGGCTTGTACCGTCGTTTGTTTGTGATAATATAACTAATACACCTTCACCAACCTTTGGCATTACATAAAACATTTTAGGTAACAATGGTATGGCATATGGTAGATTTTCATTTTCAAGAACTTTATCTTCTGGGTTTAATCTAACTTTAATCCTTCCAGCGTCATATGGGTCATCTATTGATATTACTTCACAAAAACGTACAACTTTTATTTTTCCTTCCATTGTTAATAAACTGTTTTTCTGATATTTAATTCATTTAATGCATGTTGGTATTCTTGTTCTATTTCAACAAGTTCGTCACAGAGTTCTTTTATTTGTTTTTTCTTTGCGATGAATAAATTTTCCAATGATGATAAATATAATTTGATGTCATTATTTGACATCTCGGTGCAATCTTTTTTTTCCATTTATCTGATTATTCCTTTGCTTATTGTGTCTAAAATATTAAACCCAGTACATACAACTGGACCTCCAGCATTTCCACCTTGTGCTTGTACCATGATTGAATTACTTTCCAGGACATTATGAACAACGGCATCGTTTTGTATTGCGTTGAAAATTTCTTTTACAATATTGTATGTATATTGGTTTATCATGTTTTCACTTCCATCTGGATTTTTACCTGTTGGTATTCCTAGCATTTGATTGTTTTCTATAATTTTTGCAGTTGTTTTATAAGCTGATAAGCCACTGCGACAATGGGTTGTAGCTTTCAACATCCAAGGTGGAAGAGTTTGGGCTGGTGTTTTCATTTTATCAAACAAGCCGTTTAATTTTTCTACTATACTTGATATATTCATTTTTTTAACATTCTAAAATTGATTCTGGTAATGTGATTGGTTTAACAATATCAGCGTAATTTACATCATCAATCTGTGTTAATACTCTGTTTGAACCAATATTGATGGTCATCAAACAATTCAGTGTATCTGTAAGTAAATCTATCCACATTTGTATTTTTTCAAGACTGATGACAACCATATATTTTGTAATCATTGGTATTAATTTTTCATAAACCAATTCAAGTAATATTTCAAGAATTTTATCTTTTATTAAGTTTATTATTGATTTTATAATACCTAAAATTTTATTAATTACAAGTGCTATTATTTTGTTCTGGTCTGGAACTAAAAAGTCTTCACTTGATGTTATACCCATCATACGGAAATTTATTAAAATTAATAAAATAACTTGTGGTGTTAGAATTGATTCTATCAAACTCATGGCAAGCGATTGTATGATAGCCTTCCACCAAGAGTCATCGTACTCCAAAGTTAACCCATAGTCAATAACGCCGTCTTGAGCGTTGGTTGCCGACACATCTGTTATTGTTTTCATTATACTTTGAACTGACCCACCCTGTTCTGATGATGGATTGATTTTATCAATTGAATTGAAATATTCAGTAATGTTATGTTGTTTTATTGTTTTGTTTGGACCTGGTGTAAAAGTAGCATTAAATTTACTTAATAACATGTCTTCTAACATGTCATTAAATTCATCGTTTGAAAAAGTGAAAAAACAATCTTCGGTTTCAGTATCAACTGCTTCTATGTATTTAATTATTGCTTTGGATAATTTTGCTTTCGTCTCTTCTTTTTTGAAATTTGGTTTAACACTCATGGCAAGTGAAATCGCACCGTTTAGCAATGCATCAAACATACCGAATAATATTAGTTTCGGTTTAAATATTTGGATATTGTCTAAATATTGCCAATTAAATTCATATATTGTTGAGTTTGTTCTTATTAAGTTATAGATATTTGTATTATCACTCGCTTGTGCTTTTGGTTTGAAATATTTTTGAGCTGGTATTTCTACCATCAAACCATTTGAGCTTGGATACATTCTGTTGCATTGCAATATTGGGTATAATGTTTTGTTTTGTTCTTCTTTGTTGTTGAATGGTATTTCTTGGTCATCATTGCTGAAAAATTTAAATTCTTCTTCATCTGTCTTTTTTGAATTATACCATACATTCCATAATCTTGGGCTGTTTCTTTCAATGCCTATTCTTTTAGCAGAGTTTCTACTATCCCACATGGATTTATTCTTTTCTGTTTGTGTTGTTGGTCTTGATTTATGCAACACATACCATAAAAAAGCATTCATGTCATTTGTTTTGTATAATGTTGACTCGTCAATACCATTATGAATAACAATATATTCTGGTGAGTTTGTTGTTGCTGATGTTGGTATGGCATTATATCTTTGAATTTCATTGTCATCAACATCTGGTCTACCATCAAGCCTTTCATATTGATATGTCGAGGCTGTTACTGTGATTTCTTCTGTTATTTCACGTCTTATTTCTGGTGTGTCAATTTCATATGCTCTATTTGTTAAAAATGTTTGTGACATTGATGCGTTGTTTCTTGACAACCAAAAATTTATAACTGGAAGACTTTTTTCATAATCTAAAAATACAAAATCTTCACCAGCGATGCATTCCTTTTGTGTGCATGGTACATAATTTTCGCCATCTGTTAATTCCCATCCATCAACAAGGCTGATTGTACTTGATAAGACAAAATCAAATATAGAATCCCTATAACCATTTGGGCTCTCATAACCATATGTAAATGGGGAAAGTGAAAAAGATTCAGATTGTGTTTCACCCTTTGGTATTGTTACAGTCATGGTTTGCAAACCTGGCTGGCTGGATGTTGATGGTCCATCGATAAAATAAACAATTTCAATATTTAAATCTTCATAGACTGGTTTTGTTAGCCTGAATAATAATGAATCTGTTACATATTCAGATGTATCACCGCTTTGCGTCATTACAAATGTTTGTTCAACATATTCTTCATGACTTTCACCAAAATCAATATATAAAGAACATGTTTGCATTGATTTTTCTTCATAACCAGCGCTTACATCAATTGTTTTGGATTCTACATATTCTTTTTTACCGAAAAATAAATCATTATTTTCTATCCTATAATATAACTGACCTTCTTTGGAGAACGGGTTTACATCTAACATACCAAACAAATCCAACGAGTCGGTTGTAAACCTTAATTTATCAGGGTAATTTTTGATATAATCCCTAAATGCGTCAAACCTATTATCTTCTTTGCTTGTATCAAAATATTTGTCTGGTAAAATAGGAATTACTGAACATGAAAAAATACTAGTGAGAAGTGACATCAAAACACCTTTAACAGCATATTCAATTCCCTCCATAAACTTACTTTGTTCGTTTATGTCGAGTTCCATTATTGTTTGGTATACACTTTCTATTCCACCTTCAATTGTTGTTCTTACATCGAAAACCTTTTCTAATATGCGCTCTATTATTTCATTAATATCAACTCCACAAATAGCAAGTATTTTTAAAATAAAATCAAACGCACATTTTAAATTAGTAGGTTTTTTTGAGTCCAAAATATTCATAGGGAAATTTTCTATGAAAGTTTCCATGGCTCCGATTGTTCCTAATATTTTTTCTGTTTCGGTACCCACAATTGTTGTTTTAATCTTTTACATTATAAATTGTTGGTGTGTCGTCATTGATTTCATTCAATGCCGCTTTTATGTCATTGAGATTTAGTGATGTTTTTTTTGCATAATTTTTATCAGCAAGAACAGCTTTGGCATCACCATTATATTTCAACATTTCTCCCATGAATTTGGCTATTTCGAATTTTGATTGGATGGCTTTGTTTTTGTCACCAATATAGTCATGTATTGCCTTTGAATATTTGGCTTTATCATCCATTGTGAAATCATCATTTCCTAAATTTGTAGAGTTTGTGAGTTTATTCATTTCGTTTTGAATTTCTGTAATCTGTCTACAAGCTTGGTCGTATATTTCTTGTAAAAGTTCTTCGATTTTTTCGGATGAGTTTACTCTGATTTTATATCTTTTTGTCTCCATTTTTTTTGACTTTTAACATAAATAGTTGTCCTATTATTTCTTTTAATTTTCAAAGGCACCATTTCTTGACATTAATTCTTTGATTACATAATAAGCCGATTTATATTTTTTCATGTTAGTTCTTACTTCTTTTGTGGACATCATGGTTTCTTCACGAAGAAAATATAACACAGCGTTTTTTTGGAGTTTGTCACTACCGTTGTATGGAAGAACCTCTTCCCAATTTCTTAACAAATTAACCAGTGCGCTTCCAACAATTATTTCTTCTTCTGTTAGCATATGCTCGTCTCTATCGTTTATCATATCTTCGATGGTGTTTGCTATTTTTTCAAGAAGAAAGCTTGTTGTGTCTGTATTTTGAGTTTGCGGTTCTGTATATTTGATGTTATTATCAATTTCATCAGAAATATCATCGTATTGAATGTTCCTTTGTTTTCCTTTTGAATATTGAACACATTTTGATTTTAAATAATTTTTACAGACGGTTCCACAATATGAATATGCTTTATAATGTTTTGTTTCTCGTCTGTAGTATTTTTTTTCATGTTCAAAAACATCATCATCGTCTCGTTTGTGTTTTGTTGGAACATACACTTTAATGAATTCTGGGTCTTCTTCATTGGCTGACCTTATTTTTTTTCTTAAGTCTGAGTATGACATTTCAATAAAATTAACGTCTGGATATTTTTTTATATCCAGTATTTCACTATAAATTGTCATAACTGGTTGAAAATTATTTATTTTTGTTAAAAGATATGAAATTGTATCACTGAAATTCTGTTCGAATTCCTCATCTGGAACAAATAATTTATAACGACGTATGATTGATTCAATCATTTTAGTTAAAGCTGGATACAAAATTTGATTGAATATTTTGTTTTTTTCATGTTCATCTTTAGATTGTATATATTGTACTATTGCATCCTCTTCATTGATACAAAAATATTGTTTCTTTTCTTTTGGTTTTCTACCTCTTTTAGCCATTTTAGTTTAAACACTATAAAATGTGCATAAACATCAAATCTATATTTAATGATTAATATACTTCCAATAATTTCACCATAATAACAATGGCCTTTCCTTATGATGTTTAAGGCTGGTTAGTTTAACCCCAACCAGCCGTTTATGCATCATTGTATTATTTTTCGTATACTTTTTTTCTGTCATTTGTAAAATAATATTCTTTTTTCGCTAGGTCAACCCACCAATCGGCTTCATCACTTGACATTTCTTCGTTGTATTTGTCAGTAAGGCTTCCTGGCCTGTTAACAAGATGAAAACAGCCGACCTTTGGTATGACATAAATGTGCTTATCTTTATAAAGCGCCCTTAATAAGAATTCATACCAGAATGTAAGCTTCATTGATGCTTTTAATCCACCGAGTTTTTTGAATTCTTCTGTTTTGAAGACAGCGCCAGATGTATTGAATCCAAAATAATCCATTAAAGATTCCAAATCCATATAACCAATTTTCTCGGAAAATGATGATGCAAGAAATGCCTCATTTGCATATCCAATAGGTTGTTTGTTTTCATAATCTACCAATTCGGTTAACGGAAAAAATCCGAAAATATCTTCGCCTAAACTTTTAATATGTTCTTCAACATTAGAAAACCATGTTTTTGAATATTCATCATCGAATTCTAACACTGAAAAATACTTCGTTGTGACATGCTCAAGAGCTACGTTAACTTGGTTGCTGTATGAATTATCCCCCTCACAGATAACAGGAGTGATGTTCTTTTCATTCATCCCGAAAGAATCAATGGCTTCTGGTGTTCCAACAATGAACACTTGGCAGTCTTTGGGTATGCTTTTATAAGCCGATTGAGCATATTTAATCAAATCATCATTACCGAACTCGATAATGGGAATTATAACAGTG
>Ga0247609_10001238_pt1 | contig 31341 bp, 61 predicted proteins | sample 172DNAGHGlowgp2_FD_193487 | JGI IMG/M metagenome (GOLD analysis project Ga0247609, IMG submission 193487) | Sheep rumen microbial communities from Palmerston North, Manawatu-Wanganui, New Zealand - 1728 DNA GHGlow gp2 | ecosystem: Host-associated > Mammals > Digestive system > Stomach > Rumen ... | reverse complement strand
TGGAGCAAACATACCATTAAACATCTTTCCAAAACCAAAATCCATATTCATATTATTATTCTCCTTTTTATTTTTTTTATTAGATTTTTTAATTAAATTACCATTATTATCATAAATAAGTTCGCCTGTTAAATTTGATGCATAAATTTCCCATTTATCTGGTCGTTTATCTCGTTTTACTTCATCAATAATAAGATCATCTTTCCAACCCCATTTATCTTCATTTACAAACCAATCTCTATAATTATCCATATATTTTTTAGCAGCATAATTCATCAATTAAAACACCTGCACATAGGAAATCATTCCTTTCTTTATCTTACATATATATTATATAATATTTTTTTAAAATTTTCAAATAAAAAATTTATTATTCTTTTATTTTAGTTTTAAAAAAGTAAAACCCATTTTCTTCTTTTATTAACTCGTAATCTTGTAAACTCAGAAATGGAGTGGTTTCATTTAATGTAACTGTATATGTGATAATTTCTTTTTCTTGCCATTCATAAGCATTGTTTATTAAAAGTTTTGTTGCTCCTGCGGTCAATAGACAACTAACAAATAAAGTTAAAATAAATAAATCAACATTATTTTTTTGTACAGTAAAATAAGAGCATAATATTACAGCACCTATTATTATTAGTACTGATAAAATTATAGAAAAAATGCTTCCTGTATTCCATTGCCATTCTCCAACAGGAATTTTGATAAATTCAGAAGTTTGATTAATTATATTAATTCCTGGAATATTATTCATAATCTCGTTCTTTATAATCTTTATCTCTAATAGTAAAAATCATACCATCTTGTTTTAAAATATCATATTTATCATAAAATTCTTTCATATTAGTTTTTTCTGTGATTGTTACTTGATATTGTGGGTATGGCTTAGTTACATCGTGGATTAATGTAATTACTATAATTCCAATAGATAAAAGAATACAAATAATGCCAAAAGCAATTATTCCGTCTTTGTCATAATAAGGAGCATCTTGTGCTTTAATTAATAATAAAATTCCCATTATAACGAGGATAGCAGCACTAATAACTGCAACCCAGGAAAGAGGTTTTCCGGCGAAATACCAATCAAATCTTACATGCTCAGACGTCTCAATAGTATTTAATAAAATAAGTCCATTATCCATTATTATTTAAAACCTCATTATAATCTTTATTTTCCCAATCTTTATCTATAATAGTGAAAATTAGTCCATCTTGTTCTAAAACTGTATATTTATCATAAAATTCAATAAGACTAACATTTTTATCTATTGTCACTTTATATTCAGGAATTGTTTTTGTCACTTGATGATTAAATGTTAAATCCGTAACTAGTAAGATAAATATAAGACAGACTCCTACTCCAATAAGAACAGTTTCATCTTTTTCTTTTATTCCATATTTAATAAATAAACAACATCCTACTACCAATGCAATAATAACGGCTAAACCTAAAAAACTTGAAAGATTAGGAGAAAAATAAAATTGTTCGCCCATACTCATTTCTTTTGTTCCCGTACTAAGAATTGTTATACCATCCATTTATTCATTTTCTCCTTTTGGAAGTTTATCTTGTAATACATAAATATCTCCACGTTTTTCAATAAAATTATATTTATCCATAACTTCATTAAAACTTATTGTTTCATCCATCGTAACTTCATATGTATTAATAGTAGTTGTAACCTCATGAGGTAAAATAAGCATAAATAAAACAACTGCTGCTAAAGCAATAAGAACAATACCTAATATAAGATCTGCTCCTTCACTATATTTAATACCTTCTTTTATGCATATAACCGCTAAAGCAATAATAATTGCTACTATTACAACCCCAATCCAACAAGCAATTGACCAACTAAAATAATATGCTGTTCCAGTTACAATTTTAGTAGGGAAAGTATTCAAAATTGTCATTTATTTACCTCCAAAAAGTTGGCATCCATTGTATAATATAAAAAATTGTGAAGCCTAAAAGACATAAAGAAGTTCCTATGCGAACATATCCATTAATATGTGGATTAAAAAAGATATAAAAAATCACATAAACTAAAAAGAAAGCAATAAAAATAGATAAAGTCATTCCAAACATAATTGCGCACGCTCCTCAAAATATGGACTTTTTACAAGCCACCAATCTAATTTACCAGTTTTATCATATTCATCCCAACGCTCTTTAATTTCTTTAAAGCTATTTAGATCATTATAAAACATTTCACATCGTGGGGCTTCGATACTATCACGATGAAAATGTCCCCAAAGCCAAATTGTTTTGCCACGATTTTTTTGATAAATTTTATCCATCCAAAGTTCCATACTATTATCTACTTTTGACTGGTCTATCCCAGACAAGAACATATCTGTCGGCTGTAAAGAATAAGGACATGTATGAGAAAGAATAAAATCAAATTTCTTTGGTGCTTTTGCTAATATCATATCAATTTCCCATTCCGCTTCTGCCATTTCATCTTTAGTTAACTGTTCATCCGCAAACCAACCAGATTTAGTAGAAATATTAGTTTCTTCTGTCATATTTAATCTACCAAGACGATACCATTTATCAACAGAATATGCCCCGCCAATTACATAGCAATAGTAAAGTCCAATTACATAATCTCCATAATCTTTAAAATAACGAATATTGGGGAGATTTGGATTATAATAAATAAATCCATGGACATTACAGTCATACACTTTACTCATTTCTGGTAAATCCTGTGGTCGTGCTTCATGATTCCCACGAACTACATAAAAAGTATAACCTCGGTCATTAATTTCTTTATTATGTCTAGCTTCAGTTTTATTAAGATAGAAGTTAAATCCGGCATCACCTAGAATAATGATTGCGGTTTCACTAGGAATATAGCCATTTAAACTACCGTTGGTCATCCAATTAAACTGGCCATGGCAATCTCCGCGTACCAACCAATTTTTAAAATTCTGGTTATGAATCATCATTAGTATCATCCCTTTTATATATTTTTTTTATATATTCTTTTATTAACATCCAAATGACATATTCACGGACATCTTCTGGAATTAATGTTAAATCAAATGGCTCTTTATTTATAGCTTCGTATGTTAAAATTTCTTCTACATATTTATTCATTTCATTATTTCTATAATCATTCCTAATAGAGCAAACATTCCTGGAAAAAACATAGTAAAATTGTAATCAGTTTTACGAAAACAACTACCAAAACAAAAACCGGCGAGAAAAGCAAAACCGCAAGGCATAATAAAAATTTCAAATTCCATTAGATTCAATTAATTCTCCTTTATAGTTAAATACACTATATGGTTTTCCAAGTTTTTTCATTGTTTGAATCATATGTTTAGTTCCTTTACTTTCTCCATTCCAAAAAATAATAGCGGCATCTGCATATGCGCCCATATCGGCATTACGAATAAAACCTGCTGATTTACCATAGTTATTCCATTGCGCTGGAAAGTGAGTAAGTCTAATTCCATTTACATTAGCCCATTCGGCTCCTAATGTGTCAGCCCCTCTAGCATCACCTGTTATAATTTCTGTAATAGGCTTATTTACGGATGGGCCATATTTTTTAACAGTATTCATTACAGCATATAAAATATTACGATTATTAAAATCACGGCCACCAGCAATTATATATTTCATTTAATATCTCCTTGCTGAATTAAATATTGATAAATTTTTAACCAAGAATACATATCATCTGTTAATTTTTCTTCTTTACAAGTATAAAAAGGACGACCATCTCCACTATCATCAAGATATGAATAGCCATAAGGGCAATGGTCACATTTATTTTTTTCATATGGGCCATTCCAACACTCATAAGCAGCGATTACAGTATTTAAATTATTCATTTAAATTTTCCTTTTTAATTCTTCTAAATAAGATAAAGTATCATCTAACATTTTTACTCTATTACAATCATAATAACTATGCCGAGGTCTATCTTCTTCATCAATCAATTCAATTTGATAATCATAGGGGCAAGCTTTACATACTTGCTGGCCCCATTTAGAACACTAAATTGCTTTTATAAGTCTATCTAAATTATTCATCATTTATCGTCTCGCAAATTATATTATTTTCTTTATCTCGCCATTGAGTGACAATAATTCGTTTTGTTGTTTCAATAGGAGTTACTTCTGTAATATAACTATCACTATATATATCTTCTTGATGCTCTGTAAGTCCTTGATCCCAGCCTACCACAAAATATCTATCTTTGGCTTCACAAATACTATCAATCCATCTTGTCCAACGGCGGAGTTCTCGTGGAATACGATTAACTTCACAACATTCAATAAACATTTTTATATCTTCTTCATCAAAGTCATAATGATTATCAATAAGATAAAGAAAATATTCATCATTAAATTCAAAATCTGGATGATTTTTATTAAGTATCATTTATTTCATTCCTTTTTTTATTTTTTACATATATATTATATAATATTTTTTTAATTTTTTCAATAAAAAGATTAAAAGGATTAGGGTATTATATTCCTAATCCTTTTTTAACCATATAATATTGTACATTCTTTAAAATAAACTCTGCTTTTGAATTAATAGTTTCTTCATGAGTATTCACATAATCATCAACTTCTCTTTGGATAGCATCAAACATATTTTTAGCAACGCTCAATCCTTCTTCTTTATCAGCAAAATTCTGTTTAAAAAATAAAATAATTTCTTTTTCTTCTTTATCGGGGATAATACAAGTTTGATAAGGGAAATCGCGGACATACCGTTTTAAAAAAGCATAAATTCTAATAATATGACTAACTGCTTTTCCATCATATCCATATTTTTCAATTACATCTGCTTTTTTAGAATTAAGATTTTGAATTGCTTTATATCTATCAATAGAGATTCCGCCAATAGTCTTTACAGCTTTACATTCATCATAACGAGCAATTAATTCTCTATTATTAAATAATTGTTCAAATTCGTTTCTATATTCTGCATTTACAATAATCCAAGGAGAAAAAAGAGTTTCAATAAAATTAATATTCTGTTTCCGCAAAGAAGAAAAATAATTACGAATATCAGTAATACTAGTATGTTCTTCATTTGCCCTGATATGTGTCATTGCTATTGGCTTTTTGTTCCAAACAATATCATTGAGGCTAGGAAGAACAATCATTTTAGTATCGACATCACTATCAAGCAAATCAAGCCCATAGTTTTGGCTGCCTTCTAGGGCAATAAAGAAAATTTGATGAATATCTAATTCTCGTTGTTCAATAATTTCAATAAGATGTTCTTCTACTCGATGAAGAATATTATAATCTTTTTCAGTCTCGCATTTACAATATTCATAAGTAAATTCATCTAACATAATATTATACCTCAATTTCAGGGTTTAAATCTTCTCTGGTATATACTTTCATAATACATTTATGCTTTAAAATAGGAGTTAATCCCCAACTATATCCCATTTTAGATAAAACACGATAATAAGCATCACGACGACGATTATCAACCCAAGTGCAAAAGAAAACTACCTTATTACATTTAGGTCGAAATAAAAGTTCTTGCTTTAAAACATGGGCTTCTAATTCATAGAACATTTCTCTTGCTTTTGAAAAGGTAGCAAAAGGATTTTTCCCAGTAACGATATGCTTATCCATATTATCATACATATCTTTACGCTTATTATGAACACTAATATATATATTCCACCAAGTAGTATCTTCTCCCTTAGAAGAATAATTACAATTCATTCCAAGTTCAATAGTTTGATTGTCAATTTGTTCTCGGCAATAATATGTATCATCTTCATAACTATAGAATACTTTCACTTAAATCAACCTTTCAAGATAATCTCTGTCTTCTCCTTTAAGCATTGGCATATTATAATCTAATTCCCAACCATCGCCATTATTTACACAAGCAACTCCATGTTTAAAAGCATTAGAATGATTATTCCAAAAGACACCTTTATCTTCGAGCATTTTAATGATTTCACCGCAATTCTTATTTTGAAGTTCCTTATGAGAAAAATAACTTTGCCCCATAGAGTTAATAGAATTGCGTTCCGCATCGAACTGCCGCCAAAGGACAAGATTTACTGCTTCTTCTTTTGGAATATTAAAACAACGAGCATCGAACATTGCTCCTTTTTGAATACACTGTCTTAAATTATTATGATATTCTTTTTCTTTTTCCCAAAGAGTAACAGACTGTGGAACCATACTATGAGTCCATTCCCAGATGTAATCTTCGACAAGTCTTTGAAATTCTTGATTAAATTTCATAGTTGCCATGCTCGCACTAATAGAACAAAGTTTTTGAACTTCATAGCCGAACCAAGCATCTGTATTTAAAGTTTCATAATCGGTAAGGATAAGGGTAATTTCATCAGATTGCGTATATCCAAATACACAGTTTTGAATATTTTCACAGAGATACTTCATAGTATTTTCCATTGCTTCATGGAAAAGTTTATCATAAGGTTTCTGTAAATGTTTAGTGAAAGTATGAAAAGCCTTTCCATCAATACGAATAACAACGGGAGTTCGCCGCATTAAACTGATTTGAGGAATTGCTTCATACTTTTTCATTCTTTTTCCTAATTCATCATGAACTGGCATTATTTTTTATCCTTTCTTCTTTTTATTTCTTGGGCTGCTAAAAGACTAGCAGAAATAGTTAAACAAATAGCAGCAACAAGATTAAATTGCCAATGGCCTGTTTTATTAATTACAAAATAAATATTGAAAATAATAAGCCAAATATCACAAATAATAAACCAGATATTATTATTCATTATTCAAAGTCTCCATCTAAAAGTTTGTCTATAATTCCAAGGGTATAAACCACTCCGCCAATACCTCCCATTAAATATGGGAAAACAGAATCAGGTCCCATCAATAAAAATAAAGGATAATAAAGACCAAGTATTACTCCTAGGCCACCTAACATTATTGCAAATACCTTAGCAATAAATAGATATAATTTTCTAATAAAAATAAACATAATTAAACCAATCCTTTTTTATTTTCTATAAATATTATATAATATTTTTTTATAAATTTCAATTAAAAAAAATATTGTAACTTATTTATTAGATTAATAAGCTACAATATTTTTTAATCACTATTATTAATACTTTCTCCAATAATTAATAGAATTATAAGACCAATAAAAACTATGCTAATAATATTCATTTATTTTTCCTCTTCATCATATAACTTTGCTGTATTTAATAAGATTTGTTTTAGTTGAGAATCAATATTAAATCGTTTAGCATTAATTTCAATAGATTTAATTAAATTTCCATTATTTTGTCTTTCGCTAGCAGCTTTCCAATCCGCGATCATTTCGCATAAATCAATCAAATTCATATCATTTACTCCATCAGCAAAATGTTCTGGATGATGACGATATGTAGCATAATGATGGTCGAGTGCCGGTTTTAATGCCGCTAAACTTGCTTTATATTCTTCACTATTATATTCAAGATTTTTTAATTTTTCAGTATGTTCAGCGAATAATTCTACTTCTGGCGATTCTAATTTTGCTGCGTCATGATTTACTCCACGAGTAGTTAATTTATCAGTAAGAAAACGAATATATTTTCTTACTTTTTCAATATGCTTTTGTGTCTCAACTTGACATTCAGCAATAGTCATTGTTTTCAATCCTCTCTCTATTTAATATAGGAATTTCATAACAGCTATTATAATTCTTTAATTGAAAATCAGTCCATCTTTTTTCTTTTTCATAATTATAACAATAATTATGAAATCCACAAATAGGACATGTTGCAATAAAAAAATCATCTTTCCATTTTATGTCGGCTTTATCACACATCCATTGAGTGCCGCACAAAGAACATAAACAAGTATATTTTAAAACTGGTTCATCAGGATATCGGATTATATCAATCATTTTAATAATTCATCCCTTACTTGCATAAGAATTTTTCCAAGATGATTTTCACCTTTGATATATTGACATTTCGCACAATAACAATTTCCCCAATAATTATCATGCCAAGTATTTCCTTCTTCGAGATATTCAGAATTTGTATCTATAAGTTTTTGCTTTAAATTTGCATTTTGTGAAAATTTATGAAATACATAATTATACATAACTTCATTTTTTATATTATTCCAACCATCACGTAATTGAACTTGACGGCCTAATCGTTTTGCTTTTCCAGGAGTAGGAGCATTTGCTATCATTAATCTTTCCTTATAACTTAAAGTTTTTTGTGCTTGAAAAGCATGCTCAACTGTTGGATAATTAATTCCATCAAATCCTATCATAGGACTATTATAAAAATTACTTAAAAAACTATATTCTCTATCAAAATTATTTATCATTTTTTTTCTTTTCCTTATTTTTTAAATATTTTTGATTTTCTATTTCCATAGCCCAAGCAAATATTAATCCACACATAGCCCCGCAAGCCCATGTAGAGATATATAACCAAATTTCTGGCGTATTAAAAATATTCATATAATATTCGTCCCCTTTCCCTTATAAATATTATATAATATTTTTTTAAAAAAATCAAATAAGAGAGGGTTTCCCCTCTCTTACAAATATATATTTACTTTAAAGTGTTAGTTTCTGTGTCCAATGCAAGCATTACATCTGCTCCTTCTCCAAGCATAGTAGAAGGTAACTGACCATCCCATTGTTTAACCCAGTAGTAATTAATAAGAGCAGGGGTAAGGACTTCTGCGATACGCTGATTCATCTGAGCTTCGCGTTCACCAGCATAAAGACTTGCTTCGGCCTGAATTTTTACTACTTCTAAATCAGCATTTGCCGCAATTTTAGCCTGCTCTGCTTCTGCGTTAGCCTGAATAATAGCACGCTTTGCCTTTGCTTCCTCTTCCATTGTTTGCTGTTCCTGCTCAGTCTGTGCCTTCAATTTATTCTGTGCTGCGACCTGCTTTGCTTCAACTGCATTTGTGAAAGCGTCAGTAAAGTCTAGGTCTTCGATAGAAGTGCCGACGATAATAATCTTATACTTTTCGAGCAAATCAGTTAAAATTACTTCAATCTCCTGGCTCAATTTATCACGATTATTAACCAAACTTTCAGCTGTATAATGGGCTGTAGCAGTTTTTACCGCTTCACTAATATTAGGGGAAATGACTGTTTCAAAATAATTCTTGCCAATTGTACGATAAATTGTCATAGCATCATTTTCACTAATTTTATAGTTAATAGTATAAGTAACAGCAGTTTCCTGTATATCCTTAGAAAAAGCACTCATTGTAATAGTATGCTTCTGGACGTGATTATCCATTTTGATAATATCAGTAAACGGAGAATGGAAATGCGGACCTTCACCAACCGTGTAATCTGCTACTTTACCAAAAGTTACAGGGACTCCTGTAAAGCCAGATTGAACAATTGTAAATGAATTAAGCAAAACAAAAACTAAAAGCAGTACAGCTACGCTAATTCCAATCATGCGACCAATTTTCATTATTTATTTTTCTCCTTTATTATTATATATTAATTATTTTCTTTTACTTCTACATATTCTGCGTCTTGAACTTTGCCTTCTTCTTCTGGAGGGGCTTTAAGAGCAATTTCAAAAATATCCAAAGGCAATGGAAGATAAATTCCAGGCGGCACCATACGAGTAACATCAGGGCCTTCAAAAACTATATCTCCACAAACATCACATTTAATAACTGTATCATTTTCGCTTCTTGCTGTTGAGTAGAAAAGTGATTTGTGATTGCATTTGGGACAAATAGAAAGATTTTTATTTTTTTTGTTTTTTCGTAAATAAGCTCTATACTAAGTGCGGTTTAACATTCTTTAATCTCCTCAAAAATGACTAATATAGTTTTATAATTTGGAAAGCTAGAACTCATTTCAAATTGTGCAGAAACAATTTTATAATTATTTTCTTCTAAATAAATATTAATTTCATCGGTCAATTCATCATCATGAATGCCGCTAAACATTTTTACATGCTGTTTCATTTTTATACTCCTTCTTTATCTAATGTATTATAAAATTTTTCTAATTCGTTAAAATCAGCCTTAGAGAGTCCAAAAACTTCAAAATATGAATAATCATAACAAATATCAATTGTAAGTCCATTATCTTCATAAATTGTCGTCATTCTATCACCTACAATATTACGAGTATTATAAATACCGCAATCAGCCAAGAAATAGAACTCTTTAATAATATCTTTAGCAATATCAAGTTTACTCATATTTTACACCTTTTCAAAACATACAATTGCTCTCTCACTAAATACATAATCATTATCAGTCGTGTATGAAATAGAAATTATTTTCGCTGGACATTTTTTTAAATAATTATTAATTGAAAGTTCTAATTGAGTCATAGTTTGTTCAGCAAAAATTTTAACAAATTGTTCTTTCATAGTTTCTTCTTTATTTAGTTTCCTTTCCAGAACTGTTCTAATCTATTAGCTGCTTCAAAAAGAATTGCGGCTGTATCTTCTTTTACAAGTTCTAATTTTTCCAAATCCCAATATTCATCATAATACATTGCATGAGCTTTTAATCTATTGATTAATTCTTCATTCGTTAATTTAGATGCATCATAATTTCTATCAGTCATAGTTTCCTCCTTAACTATGGTATTTAAGAAGGAAACTATTACTTACTGCCTTAAAGGATTTAGTGCCATCCGCAGAACGAAGAACAAATCCTTCACGAGGAAGTCCATCAATTTGAGAATTACCGGTAGCTAAATTAAGGAGAGTATCTACTCTATTACTATCGTCATCATCCTTTAACATATCAAGAGAATCAAAGTGAAAATCTTTATTAATGACTGGCACACAAGGAATACGATATTTTGCTGTGAATAATGTATTATACATTTCCATAGTGCCCCAACGGCCTTTATCAGGTGTAATAAGGTTAAATGCTCTAAAATCATGTCCTGCCATAGAGTAATCTCTCTTTTGGATACCATTACCAAATGTTTCACCCTGGATAGTTACCCATTCAATATCTGGATGCTCTTCAAGAAATTTTGAAAGAACATTGTACATATCATACTTTTGTGCAATTTCCCAGTAAATATTAGTATCATAATAGCAAGGTTTGTCTACGGTATCAAAACATACATTACGAGAGCAGACATAAAACTCGTTCTTACCACGCTTACCGCGTTTCATAGTAAAGGTAGTACTAGAACCATCAATTTTTTCAGTGATGACCCAACTACCAGTATCATTAAGAATCCAAGGCATATTCTGTACACGTTCCTCATCGGTTTTTGAAACCCAAGAAGGCCACCCATTTTTCTTATCTTTTTTCTTACCGAAAAAGAAAAACATAACTTGACGGCCCCATTCACGTTTCATCATCCAGCGTGCCCAAGGCTTCTTAAAGATATTAGGATGATGCTGAGCCATTTTTTTATATTTATCAACAGAAGGAGCCTTACGAGTATTATCTTCATCATCGGCATAAGTTACGCCAAGAGTAGAAGTCAAGAAACGAGATTCATCATCGACATAATGGCAATGATCTTTATCATCAATAATACAAGCAGGTTCATCAAAAGGTGGCTCCATAGCCTGATAAGCTTTCCAACCGAAATCACTTGCGTGCATAAGAAGCCCCTGAGAAATAGTCTTACACATTTTTAAGGTCTTAACCTTATAATTACGCTTTTCAAGAAAAGCAAAACATTCTCTGTCCTTCGGAACACGGCTATCAATCTCAAAATAAATTGCGGGATCACCAACTTTAAACTGATCCTTCTGTACAATTACTCGCCAACCACCAATAAGAGCATGCTCTACTCTATCATATCCAGGGATAGGCTCAATCCCATCAACAAGGACAACATAAGCTAGCTCGCGAACTCCATCTTTATTTAGCATATTTTATCACTCCTTTTCATATTTAATCATCTATATCTGGAATATAGTATATAGAATAATTTCTAAAAACTCCTGGGGCAATTTTAAGTTCATCAATGCGAATACGCTCACCATCATCATGATAACCATCACAAAACCTTCTAGCGTATTCTTTATAAATTATTTCTGCTTGCTCTTCATTTTCAGCGAATAATACTTCAACAAACGCAGGCAAAAAGTTATATTCTGGTATATTATGCACTCTATAAAGTTTCATTATTTAATTACCTCATAAATTTGAGTATTTTTAGCCCAATATGGAGGATTATCAAGCAATCTTTTTGTCTCTTCTTTAATTGCCTTGTCTATGTCTTTATATTTAACTCCATTATACATTATCATTAAATAGGCTAATGGAGAACAATCCTTATGGGTTTTACAATAATTAATAGCATCACGACAAACGGTAAATCCGCAACCGCTACAATTTCGCAAATCTTTTAATAATTTATTCATTATAATCCATAATCTTTAGGCATTCTTGCCTTAAAAGTTTCAATGGTATCATCAGTCATAATAGGTCTAGTAAACCAACCATTATACTTTACATACCAATAAACTCTAACAATACAATCAGGATTTTGTTTGGCTATTTCAATTAACTGCTGTATTTCTTCATCAGTCGGCTCATTAGAAAAATTATTAGAGTTAATCGTTGTCTCATAATCTAATCTTTTCTTTATCATTATACCACCCTAATCTGGCAACTTTCCATAATATCAAGAGCTGCTTCATGATTCTTAATACTAGTCCCAGCGCATCCTCTATGCCATACTGTTATATCTGCTTCTGGAAATTCAGTTTTAAGAATTAATGCATTAGTAATAACACAAATATCAGTACAGAAGCCCATAATATCAATTGTCATTTCATCTGTTTTATCAAGAACACCTTTATTCCAATCTAAATAGCCAAAAGTATTTTTATTTATATAGCTATATCCATATCCTTTAAGATAAAAAAGAATTTTAGAATCAATTTGCCAACCATTACTATTCTCAATACAATGAATTACTGGGAGATGTTGCCCTTCATTAGTAGAAAGATAATCTTCATTATGCGTATCTCTAGTTAAATAAATTTCATCATATGATTCACCATATTCATCAATAAAAGTACAAATATTATCTCGTGCTTTTTCTGCTTCTTTAGAGCCAAGATCCCCTGTAATAAAATCATTTTGCGCATCAACAATAATAAGAATTTTACTCATTTATTTTTTCTCCTTGATTAATTATTAGGAATACCAGCTTCCATACCTCTAATTTTCCAATTGCCATAAGCATAATCACGTTTGGCATCTTCTTTAATATTTTTAATAATAGTGTTAATTTTATCGACACTTAAACTTTTATCACTCTTCATAAGCTGGCCTGCCGCATCAATAGAGAGTTTAACTCCATTAAGGACAACATAAATACCATCGTTTGCGGTAGTGGCTTTTGCTTCTGCTGCTTTAATTTCTTCGTCAGCTTTAATTTTCTCTTCTGTCTTCTGGAGCATAGTTTTAGTGTTATCATTTTCATCTTTGCGAGCTCGTCTAGTATTTTCAGCAAGAGTTACCCATTCAAGATTGCTGACTCTATTATCACGAGTATTATGATTAAGATGGTCAACAGTCAAACCAGCCCAGCCAGGAATAGGTTTAAAAGTTGAAAGAACGAGCCGATGAACAGATTCTCCACGGAAAACAAGATAATTATTTCTTGCTCCAACAGAAAGAAATTCTCCATTCTTATCTTTAAAGCGGCCATAAGAAGAAATATAAACATCCATAGATTTAAGATATTTCCAACGTTCAATTTCAATATGCAGCTTAGGAAGAAAAGAAGGTTTCAATTTAAACATAAGTATCAGCTCCTAATAAAAAATTTATTTATCTTTTTCTTTAACTTACATATATATTATATAATATTTTTTTAAAATTTTCAATAAAAAGAAACTGCCGATTACCAATTTTCTTACAATTATCTAGTAAAAACAATGGTAATCGGCAGTTTTCAATTAGATATTAATGCCCGCCACCGGTCGCTAAAAGTTTATCCATTATGGCAGCAATTTCTTCTTCTCCAGATTTATCACGAGCAGGAGTGTTCAAATCTAGAGTGATCTCACTACCCTCAACCTTTACTCGTTGAGTTTGATCAACTACTTTTTCATAGTCTCTTAAGATCTGAGCACGACGCTCCTCGATATCTTCTTGCAGATATTTAGAAAGTTGTTCCATAGAGGCATCACGCTTTCTTTCATAACCGGCAGCATTACCTTTTTTATATTCATTAATATACCAGTTATGAAATTTTACAGCTTCATGCCAATCTGTCCAGAAAATAGGAATACCTACGGTATTTTCAACTACTCTATCATTTCCTTTATGAGTGGTAGTTTTATAGTAAGTAGGAATAAGATAATTATAATCTGTAAATCCTAAATTTAAATGCGTTGTAAATTTTTCCATATCCCAATTATCAGGATTAGTATTATAAAATGTTAGCCAACGATCAAAAGTCATCTGAGGAAGTTCTTTTACAGCTCCTTTAATGTTAGCAACTTTGTCGGTATAAGTAGTCTGTAAAATACGATTATAAATATCTTCATTCTTTTTATCTTGTTTCTTTTGTTCTTTTTCTTTTTCTTTAATCTCGTCAATTTTTACAGATATTGCAGCTCCACCTAAAATTAACGTGGGGATACCAATAAAAATACCTAATAAAATCCAAACCATATTATTCCATTGCCTCCGCTATTAATTTAATTATCATAATTATTATATATAATACACCTATACATATTGTAATCGGATATGCTCCACTCCAATTTAACCATTTTAATGGAAAATAAGTAGCAGAACAAATAATTGCCATACCAATAATGATAGAAATAAACAATAATATAAAATTAACAAGCCATATAATTATATCTTTTATTTTCTCATTTATCATTTTATTTTTTTCTACTTTCAAAAAATTTATATCTTATTCACGAATTACCCGAACAATACGCCCATCACTTGCAATTCCGCGATATACTTCTTGTTGGACAGTTTTTCCATCATTAGCCATGAATTGCTGTGTTTCTGTTACAGTTAAATTTTTAAAATTTGTAGCTAAATCATTTTCAGTTTGATTAATAATATCTATATTTTCTTTACGAATTTCGTTAATATCTTCTTGGACCGCATTAAGAATAGTTTCAGTTGCTTTATTTCTATTTTCATTATTTTTTTCTTTTTTCATTTCATTCACTTTTTCAGCAGCCCAATCTCGATATTTTTTATATTCAAATATATTCGTAAAAAAGATAGGTTGAAAATCATACTCATAACCATAGTATGCTTTTTGTCCTAATTTGCGTGCCGGCAGAACTACTTTTCCATCGGTATCCATTATCTGCCATTCTTTTGGATTTAAATTATAGAATTGAAGAAAATTATCAAATGTAAAAGTAGGAAGATTTTTGCCTTCACCATACCAATTATTATAAGCATTTTTATAATAAATATGAATATTATTTTCGTTTTTAATATCTAAATATGGATAAATAAGTTTAATTAAATAAGTAATTAAGAAAGCACCAATCCCTATTCCAATAGAAAGAATTATAGTAGACATTATTTTCGTTTGCCTCCTCTTTTATGCGCACGCTCCGTTGCTTTATCAATCGTTTCCCGTTCAATGTTTTTACATTCTTTTAATTTACCAGATTTAAGAAATTGATTAAAGTTAATAGGAGAATACCCAACTACATCGCAACAAACATTCATATGCCCATATTCAAAATGAGAACCTGAATGGTCGTGCCCATGAATTACATAAGCATAAGGATACTTAATAGGTTCATGGCAAAGCATAAGTTTAGGAGAGACAAGAAGTGGACCGGCATACACTTCATCAAAAATGCCTTCATAGTATTCAGGCCCCTTATCATGGTTGCCGCAGATAAGAATTTTATAACCTTTAAGTCTTTTGGCAAATTCAATATCGCCAACATCACCAATATGAATGAGCGTGCCAGTTTTGCCAACTTTTTGATTAATTATTTTAAGAAGCATTTCATCATCAGGACGATTGGGATAAGCATGTTTTAAGTCATCTTCGCCAAAATGCGTATCTGAAATAATCCATGCCCCACCATCTTTACCCCAACGAGAAAAGCATTTATATAAGCCTTCAAGTGCCATTATTTAACTCACTCTCCATCGCAACACCGAGTTACAATTAAACCAATACTATAAAAAATTCCTACCATTACAGAAAGAACAACTGCTAATGCCTGTGCCTTAAACAACCAAAAAATTAAAAAATAAACAATTCCTATAATTACTCCGGTACTTAATATACTTAAAATTGCATAAAGAAAAAATTTACTAAGATAAACTAAATAATTATTGTTTTTCAAATTTTAACTCCTTTCGGAAAACTTCCAAATAAAGTAATTCTATTTTCAAAATGATTATCATTATTTTTAATCATAGAAACACTTTTCCATTGACTACGAGCCCGACAAGACATTGTATAGGTAAACATTGTAGGTTCCTCAAAATTAAGAAACAATTTTTTCATTGTATCTTCTGGAATAACTCTTTCTCTATTCCTATTATTTTTAAGGCAAAGATCAATAGGAGCATCAATCCAGATTAAGTGATGTTCAAAAGTAGGGAACCAATTAAGAAATTCAGTACGGTCAAAAAGTGTAGGAGCATTAGTATCTACTACAATATCATCATGATTAGTAATTTCAAAATAATGAATTAATTCATAAAATTCAAGCCAAATTTTAAATTTATTTTCTCGATTACTTTCACTCCCATTATGAGCCTTATAGCACTCATCAATAGAAAAATATTTATAACCATTTTTTTCGGCAAATTCTTTTGCGAAAACAGTTTTACCAGAACCGCAATTCCCACACATAAGAAACATTTTAGCCATAGTATCAATTCCTTTCTTTATTTTACATATATATTATATAATATTTTTTAGAGATTTTCAATTGGGCGATTGTATTTAATTTGTTTTTAAGATTTATTAAAATTATTGAGAAAGAGTAAGATACCTTTCAAAACCGTTTATTTTTATTTTTTAATATAGAAATATTTTTTGTTGTGGAGATAGGTCTTACTATCTCCATTTTTTTATTACAAAATTAAGTAGAAAGGAGAGCTGAAGATTGGCACTCTTTAAAATTTTTAATAACTTTAATGATTTGACTAAAACAATTGATAATGTATCAAATCACAAAGCAGGATATTGTTATTTTGATGCGACTACAAATAAATTTTATGTTGATACGATTGATGATTCAGTTGGTGGTTTGCGTCAATTAAATGGAACTTTTTATGGTGAATGTTCAACAGATGGAAGTTTAGAAATTAAAACAACTAATATCAGTGGTTTTGCTTTAGCCAAAGGAGTAGCTGTTTATATTAGATTTATAAATGCAAATACAGCCACTCCATCTTTATTAAAATTAAATATTTCTAATACTGGTGATATTGCTATTAAAAAGTATGGAATTGTAGCATTAGATCCTAATACAAAAATTGCGGCTGGGTCTGTAATTAATTTTGTCTATGATGGAACAAATTGGATTTGGGTTGGTAATGCGACTATTGTTTCATCCGGGGAAGGCGGAACTGGAACAACTACAGGACGTTTGATTTTTGGAAATGGCACTTATATTTTTGATGGCAGTGAAGATGTTACTGTCCCTTTATATACTGGTTCTGGCACTTGGTCTGGCGGTACTGGTGAAGAGATTGAAGAAGATGGAAATATTACTGATGAAAATGGCGATATTCTTTCTGATGAAAATGGTGATGAGTTAGAATTTGATGGATATGATGATGACATAAATTCTAATGAAAACAATGAAAGTGCTTCTGATGATGTAATTGAATTTGATGGAGATAATTCAAATGAAGCTAATACTTCATTGTCCGGAGAAGATAATGAATAGATTACATTTGATTAATATTATCTGAAGAAAGGAGTTTATTATAATTATGTCAGTAGATTTTAATTTAGGTACTTCAAATAATAAATTTCAAGGCACTTTTTTAATTACTCAAAAAAATAATAATGTGTTAACATTGCACACTGGAAATACTTTTGTTGATCAAGATATTAAACTTACTTTTAATGTTAAACCAGCTACTTTATCTGTAAAATATTCTAATAATTTTGACGGAGATAATTCTACTATTTTTAATAATATTACAACAGATAACAATATAGATAATGGAATATCTATTTCAGTTGGAGGTTCCCCTGGGGCTGTCATTTGTGATGGCCCTATTGAGGGATATATTTCTAAAAAAAATAATGATATTTTAATTCCAGCCGCTAGCGGCGCAAGCGCTGAGCGTATGGTTTATAATATCTCTGGGGTGACTTTAACTCCTCCTGCTTCTGGAACCAGATATTTTAATATTACAGTTCCTAATGGAAATTCCAATGATTATGTTACTTTTAGATTTTCAGTTGATTCTAATTGTAATGTTAATGTTGATGGTGTATAAAAATTTGTTAAATGAAAAATAAAATTGTATAATATGAAAGGAGAGATAGTTTAAATGGCAGATATGACTTTTAAAGCTAATCTTATACCAAATTCTAATGAATCATATAGTATTGGTTCTGATAGTAATAAATGGAAAATCTATGGTAGAAATTATGGAACTATTTCTCATAATAAAGATTTAGTAACGAAAGAGTATAGTGATAGTATTATTAAAATTTCAACTACTTAGCCAACAGAGGAAAATAATAAAATATGGATTAATAATTCTAATGAAGGTATAATAGTTGAAGTTCCTACTATTTAGGAAGCTATGGCTCTTGGAGTTAGTAATGCTAATATAGGTTAGGGAATAAAAATTAGTACAATAGATGCAGATGGCTGCCCAGTTGCTTGGGCTCCAGCAAATTTTATTGAACTTTCTTATAGTAGTGCTGATGCTGGTAAAATACTTGTTATTAATAATTAGGGTCAATTAGTATTAATGACTAAATCTGAATGGGAAGATAGTTTAGAATAATAAAAAATGAGAAAAAGGAGTATTTTTTAAATGAAATTATAGATTTTAATTCCTCAATATGAAGAAACTGATGATATAATAAAAAATTTATTGGATAGCATAGCTGTATAGCAAAGTATTGATTTTAAAGAAGTAGGAGTAATAATTTGTAATGATGGTTCAAATGTATTTTTATCAGATGAATTATTAAATTCTTATCCATTTGAAGTTAAATATTATAAAGAAAAACATCAAGGAGTTAGTGCAACTCGTAATGCTTGTTTAAATCATGCTACGGCCGATTATGTTATGTTTTGTGATGCTGATGATATGTTTTATACAGTTTGTGCTTTTTTTATTATTTTTTAGGAAATTAAAAATGGTGGATTTGATAGTTTAGTTTCAATGTTTATTGAGGAAAGTAGAAATCCAGAAACTAAAGAAATTGTATATATAAATCATGAAATGGATAGTACTTTTGTGCATGGCAAAGTGCATAAAAGAGATTATCTTTTAGATAAAAATATTAAATGGAACAATAATTTAACTATTCATGAAGATAGTTATTTCAATATTTTATGTTAGAATTTAAGTACTAATGTAAAATATTGTCCTATACCTTTTTATCTTTGGAAATGGCGTGATGAGAGCGTCTGCCGTCATGATCCTAAATATATTTTAAAAACTTATAAAAATATGCTTGATTCAAATGAATGTCTTGTTAAAGAATTTTTAAAACGCGGTTTAAAAGATAAAGCTATGTTTTATGCTGTAATGATGATTTTTGATGCTTATTATACTATGAATAAACCTGATTGGATTAATTAGGAAAATAAGGAGTATAGAGATAGTACTGAATTACGTTTTTCAAAATATTATTAGGAATTTAAAGGGTTATGGAATACTATTCCTACTAATGATAAAATGTATATTTCTAATTAGATTAGATAGCGTTCTGTTATGGAAGGTATGGGGATGGAAACTATTACTATTAATGAATGGTTAAATCATATTGAAAAATTAGGAGAGGATTGAAATTGAGTTATTAGTTATAGGTTCCTAATTAGATTATGAGTGAATAGGAAATATAGGAAGATATAAATCTTAATTTTGATAGTATTGATATTAATATTAATTGTAATAATTCTATTTATGTAAAAAGTTTTAAAAAAAATATTATTAGAAAGATAGATATGTTTTATGATTATATTAATAATAAAATAGATAATTTATATTTATCTGTAACAATATTATCAACTCGTGTTCTTGCTAATTTAACTAATCTTACTACTATAAGTTTCCCAAAATGTAATTATATCGGAAATCAAGTTTTTTATAATTGTTATGGTCTTACTACTGTAAGTTTTCCAGTATGTAGTTATATTGGAGGTAGTGCTTTTGCTAATTGTTATAATCTTACTTCCATAAGCTTTCCAATGTGTAGTTATATTGTAGGTAGTGCTTTTTAGAATTGTACTAGTCTTATTTCTGTAAGTTTTCCAATGTGCAGTTATATTGGAAGTAATGCTTTTGAGAGTTGTATGAGTCTTGCTACTGCAAATTTTCCAATGTGTAGTTATATTGGGAGTGGTGCTTTTTGGGATTGTTATAATCTTACTACTATAAGTTTTCCAGTATGTAATTATATTGGAAATAGTGCTTTTTATAGTTGTTATAGTCTTACTACTGTAAGTTTCCCAGAATGTAGTTATATTGGATAGTATGCTTTTGAAAATTGTAGTAATCTTACTACTATAAGTTTTCCAGTGTGTAGTTATATTGGAACTGCTGCTTTTTAGTTTTGCGATAGTCTTACTAATGCAAATTTTCCAAAATGTAGTCTTATTGGAAGTTATGCTTTTTGGGGCTGTGATAATCTTACTACTGTAAGTTTTCCAGTATGTAGTTATATTGGATATGATGCTTTTTATTATTGTAAAAATCTTACTACTATAAATTTTCCAGAATGTAGTCATATTAGAGATAGGGCTTTTGAGGCTTGCTATAATCTACGCATTGCAAGTTTTCCAAAATGTAATCATATTGGAATTAGTGCTTTTTAGAGTTGTAGTAATCTTACTACTATTTATTTAAATCAAACTTCATCAGTTTGTTCTTTATCATATAGCAATGCTTTTAATAATTGTTCTAGATTAATTTCAATATATGTACCAAATAGTTTAGTTACTGCTTATAAAAATCATAGTCAATGGTCTTATTATTCAAATAAAATAATAGGAATATAAAAAAAAGGTTTATTAATTATTATTATTTATAATTAATAAACCTTTTTTTTATATTCCTATTATTTTATTTGAATAATATTTCCATTTACTATGATTTTTATAAGCAGTAACTAAACTATTTGGTACATATATTGAAGTTAATTTAGAACAAGCGTGAAAAGCATCGGTATATAGTAAAGAACAAACTGATAAAGTTTGATCTAAATAAATAGTAGTAAGATCAGAACAAGCATAAAAAGCCATACCCCCAATATGATTACATTTTGGAAAACTTGCAATGCGTAGATTATAGCAATATGCAAAAGCCCTATCTCCAATATAGCTACATTCTGGGAAATCTATACTAAAAAAACGACAATTTTCAAAAGCAGTACTTCCAATATAACTACATACTGGGAAACTTACAGTACCAAGATTGCTACAAGTATAAAAAGCACCATATCCAATATAACTACATTTTGGAAAACTTGCAATGCGTAGATTTTTACAATACGTAAAAGCACTATTTCCAATATAACTGCATACTGAAAAACTTATAGTAGTAAGACCACTGCAAACTGCAAAAGCCCAATCTCCAATATAACTACACACTGGAAAACTTATAGTAGTAAGCCTACCACAACTATTAAAAGCACCACTCCCAATATAACTACACATTGGAAAATTTGCAGTAGCAAGACTTATACAACTCTCAAAAGCCTATTTTCCAATATAACTGCACATTGGAAAACTTACAGAAATAAGACTATAACAACTATGAAAAGCACTACTTCCAATATAACTACATATTGGAAAATTTGCAGTAGTAAGATTACTACAACTATAAAAAGCCAAATCTCCAATATAACTACACACTGGAAAATTTGCGTTAGAAGATAATTTCCATATATTACCTAGTCCAGCTCCTATTTTATCATAATTCTATATTATTTCATACTGCGCAGAAGATATATTTCCTTCTAGAAAATTATTTAAAGTATTATAATATGCTATGCTAACAATTTCATTATATGGAATTTCTTTTGATACTTCTCCGGCGCGTATGTAAGTTGAATATGGGTAATTAATTTCAATTTCAATATTTCCATCATCTATATCTCGTATTGTTGGCATTACAGGAGCTCGTGGCGTTACGGCAGTAGATGGTACTAAAATTTGAAAGCTCAATATATTTCACTCCCTTTTTTAATATTTTAAATTAAGTAAAGTTATTTAAACTTTACCTTTTTTATATTCCTATTATTTTATTTGAATAATAAGACCATTGACTATGATTTTTATAAGCGGTAACTAAACTATTTGGTACATATATTGAAATTAATTTATTACAATCATAAAAAGCATTGCTATATGGTAAATCACAAACTGATGAGGTTTGATCTAAATAAATAGTAGTAAGATTAAAACAATCAGCAAAAGCCCAGACTCCAATATAGCTACATATTGGAAAACTTATAGTAGTAAGATTATAACAACTAAGAAAAGCATTATCTTCAATATAACTACACACTGGAAAACTTATAGAAGTAAGACTATAACAAACTGCAAAGGCAGCACTTCCAATATAACTACATACTGGAAAACTTGCAGTAGTAAGCCTACTACAACTCTCAAAAGCATTGCTTCCAATATAACTACATTCTGGAAAACTTACAGTAGTAAGCTTACTACATCTCAAAAAACCCTAATCTCCAATATAACTACATTCTTGGAAATTTATAGTAGTAAGATTACTACAACGATAAAAAGCATTACTTCCAATATAACTACACATTGGAAAACTTGCAGTAGTAAGACTATAACAATTCCAAAAAGCACCACTTTCAATATAACTACATACTGGAAAGCTTGCAGTAGTAAGATTATAACAACTAGAAAAAGCATAACTTCCAATATAACTACACACTGGAAAACTTATAGAAGTAAGACTATAACAAACTGCAAAGGCACTCCTTCCAATATAACTACATACTGGAAAACTTACAGAAGTAAGATTAGTACAATTATCAAAAGCATTGCTTCCAATATAACTACATTCTGGAAAACTTACAGTAGTAAGACTATGGCAATTGTTAAAAGCATTATCTTCAATATAACTACACACTGGAAAACTTGCAGAAGTAAGACTATGGCAATTGTTAAAAGCAGCATATCCAATATAATTACATACTGGAAAACTTATAGAAGTAAGATTGCTACAATCCTAAAAAGCATAATTGCCAATCTAACTACACACTGGAAAACTTACAGAAGTAAGATTGCTACAATCCTAAAAAGCAGAATTCCCAATATAACTACATTCTGGAAAACTAACAGTAGTAAGACTATAACAACTATAAAAGGCATAATTTCCAATATAACTACATTCTGGAAAACTTACAGTAGTAAGATTACTACAACTCTAAAAAGCACTACTTCCAATATAACTACATTTTGGAAAATTTGCAGTAGTAAGATTACTACAACCTAAAAAACCCTAATCTCCAATATAACTACATTCTGGAAAACTTGCAGAAATAAGATTACTACAACCTAAAAAACCCTAATCTCCAATATAACTACATTCTGGAAAACTTGCAGAAATAAGATTACTACAACGATAAAAACCCTAATCTCCAATATAACTACACACTGGAAAACTTGCAGAAATAAGATTACTACAACGATAAAAAGCACCATTTTCAATATAACTACATACTGGAAAACTTACAGTAGTAAGATTATAACAACTCTAAAAAGCACTACTTCCAATATAACTACATTTTGGAAAATTAATCTATGATAAATCTGTCCATAATTTAAAACAAGAACTTCTAATAAAAGAAATATTACTATGTGTATAATTAATAGTTAATGGTAATAATTTATATTCTTTTGGCTGTATATTACCTGTAATGCCAAATATTGAAATATTTTTTTTTATATTATTAGAAATTAAATTATTATCAACTTCTATATTATTTATTAACAAATAATTATTAATGGATATAGGCATTGAAGATAAAGTTTTTATTGATAAATTAATAGTTGAAAAAATTATTTTTGAATAAGAAGAAATAATTTTTCCAGTATATAAAATATTTATTTTATTAGTAGATAAATAGTAATTAAATATTTTATTTAAATTAGTCAAAGTAAAAATATTTTTATAATTATTATTATAATTATACTAAATAAAATCATTTATTAAAAACATATTTTTCACACTCCTATTATTTTATTTGAATAATAGTTCCATTGACTATGATTTTTATAAGCAGTAACTAAACTACTTGGTACATATATTGAAGTTAATTTAAAACACTAACTAAAAGCATTACTATATAATAAAGAACAAACTGATGAAGTTTGATCTAAATAAATAGTAGTAAGACTTCTACAATCATAAAAAGCCCAATCTCCAATATAACTACATATTGGGAAACTTGCAGTAGTAAGCTTACTACAACGATAAAAAGCATCACTTCCAATATAAGTGCATACTGGAAAACTTATAGTAGTAAGATTTTTACAACCAATAAAAGCATTACTTCCAATATAACTACATTCTGGGAAAATTGCAGTAGTAAGACTATAGCAATTATCAAAAGCACTACTTCCAATATAACTACATACTGGAAAACTTATAGAAGTAAGATTAGTACAAACTGAAAAAGCACCACTTCCAATATAATTACATTCTTGAAAATTTATAGTAGTAAGATTATTACAACTTTTAAAAGCAGCATTTCCAATATAATTACATACTGGGAAACTTATAGTAGTAAGACTTTTACAATTATCAAAAGCATTATCTCCAATATAACTGCATATTGGGAAACTTGCAGTAGTAAAACTTTTACAATTCTAAAAAGCCTGACCACCAATATAACTACACACTGGAAAACTTATGGAAGTAAGATTATAACAATTAGCAAAAGCATGACCTCCAATATAACTACATACTGGAAAACTTGCAGTAGTAAGCCTACTACAATTATAAAAAGCATTATCTCCAATATAACTACACACTGGAAAACTTATAGAATATATAGTTGATATCTAAGAAAAAGTAGCACAGCCAATTTTCGGAACAATTGATTGTAATTGTGGAATTTTATAATAAAGATCTTCAGGAAAACTTAATCCATCTTTAGTAATAATATCGCAATCAGAAAATCCTAATTCAATAATTTTATCATATGATATGGGGCCATTTTCTATGAACTATTTTTCATAATCTATACTATCATCAAGTGTTCCATAAATTCCATATATTGAAATTCCTGATTTAATATTTTCAGGTTTTAAATTTGGTTCTTGCAAAAATGTCACCGGATATGTGAATAATGTATTTGATAAAATATTTTGAATGGTGCTAATAACACTAGGACCAGAATAAATATTATAAGGATTATTTAATTCAATTTTTTGATTTTCATAATATCCATTACCAGTTAAAACAATTGTAATATTGCTATTATTTTGCACAATTGATGCTGAAAGAGGACTTGTAGTTGCAGTTGCACTATTATAATAAAAAGGTAAACAATTTATATAAGAGCTATTTGATTTTTTATAATTAAAAGGATTAGATAAAGTAACTGGCATTTATTTCACCTCTCATTAAAATAAAATAAAAAAAATTTTTCTCTAATATTTATATTTTTTATTTAAATTTAAATATTAAAAATTGGCCAAATAAAAGAAAAGGGTAAATATTAAATTAATAATATTTACCCTTTTCTTAAATTTTCCAATATGGTTTTCCATTTTTTACTGTTAATACAGCTCCATCTGGAATATTACTACAATCTAAAATTTCTAAAAAATCTTTTTCTTTATTTATATTTATTTGTTCTTCAATCCAAGGTAACATATTTTCAAAAGTTCCACAATATTCTTGCCCTTTTATATAATCAAGCATATAATGATAACGAATCTTGCGAAAATCTTCATCAATATTTTTAAAATCTTGGTAATATTTTATTAAACATTCTCGCCCGGCCTATTCAGCTTCCTCCTGCATTTCTTTTGGAGCTGTTTGCCAATATGGATGAGTTTCTTCTATATAAATCATACTAAATAATGTAGGAATTAAATTTCTATAAATATCAAATCTTTTACGCTATTTTAAATTTTCAGCTAAAAGTGTATAACATTTTAAAGTATTTCTAAAAGTTTTAATAGAAAAAAATTCATCAGCACGTGTAATGGAATTTGGATTCCATTTCCATATATAAAAATTATTTTTTATCCAAACAATTTTTTTAGTTAGACTATAAGCTAACCATAAAAATGCCATATCTCCACTCGTTTCCATTTCATCTGGAAAACAAATATTATTATCAATAAGATACTAACGTTTAAATATTTTCCCATGGACACGTAATGTATCTTGTTGTAATGTTTTATATTCCATTTTTTTAGTATTTTTATTATAATGTTCACACTCGTAAGGAGAACCAATGACATCTGCTTGTGTCTATTCTGCAGCTTGCATTAATGAAAATAAACCATCTGGTTTCCAAAACATATCATCAATATCACAAAACATTACATAATCAGCAGTTGAATGATTTAATAAAATATTTCGAGTATGGCACACTCCACTGTGAGAGCAATATGCATATTTTATAGGAAAAGAATATCCATTTAACTATTCCTATGTCAAATGGATATCTCCTCCATCGCTAATTATTAAAACATCAAATTTAATATTTTTCTATACATTAAGTGATTTTAAAAATAATTTAACTTTAGTTTCATCTTCTTTGTAATGATTAATAAGAATCTATAATGTCATATAAAATTTTAATCTCCTTTTACTCTTTAATTATTATTTTTAATTAGATGGGAAAGGCGTCCACTCAGGAACCCCCTATGCATTGATCATTAAAATATCCCCCTAATTTGCTAAGCTATAATCCGGCATACCAGGGCTCCAGGTAAGATTTCCGCTACCTGCGCATGTTAAAACATCTCCATAATTTGCTGAGTAAGGATCTGGTATTCCAGAGCTCCATTCTAAACTGCCACAAGACCCTACTGTTAAAACATCTCCAGAATTTGCAGAACTAAAATCTGGCACTCCGCCACTTGGAGTACTCCAACATATACCACTATTATTTGTATATGTTAAGACATCTCCATCATATGCACTAGAAGTATCTAATGAATTTTTCCAACATATACCACTATTGCTTGTATATGTTAAGACATCTCCATCATTTGCACTAGAAGTATCTAATGAATTTTTCCAACATATACCACTATTACTTGTATATGTTAAGACATTTCCATAATTTGCACTAGAAGTATCTAATGTAGCTAATGAATTATTCCAATATATACCACTATTGCTTGTATATGTTAAGACATCTCCATCATTTACACTAGAAGTATCTAATGTATCTAATGAATTTTTCCACTATATACCACTATTGCTTGTATATGTTAAGACATCTCCATCATTTGCACTAGAAGTATCTAATGAATTTTTCCACTGTATACCACTATTACTTGTATATGTTAAAATAGCTCCATCATTTGCACCAGAAGTATCCATCCAAACTATACCACTATTATTTGTGCAAAGTAATAAAGAAGGAGGATTACCATTCTCAATCCAGGCAAAGCCATCGTTACTTGAAAATGCTAAAATAGCTGGAGAATTTATATTATTATCATCAAAAATATCTCCATTATTAGAATTAGGAGTATCCCAAATTAATCCAGAAGAACTACTATATTTTAAATATTCTCCATTAGAAGCATTTGTTGTATCAATAGGATTATTACTATTAGAAGAAGGAGTGTCCCAAATTAATCCAGAAGAACTACTATATTTTAAATATTCTCCGTTAGAAGCCCCATTAGTATTAATTGAATTTGAAGGATAATTTTCTCTCAATTCAGCATTTAATTCTTCAATTGATACTTGTTTTGTTGTATATCCAGTAGAACTACTAGAGTTAACTTCATTTACTAAAAGACGAGCTTGAGGAGTTAAAGTTGAATGAGTAGCTACAGATAATTCACTAATTTTTTTAGCCATTATATTTCATTTCCTTTCATTGTTAAATGTTCAACAGTCTTATTTAATTTAACTTGCGCCTGAATACTATTAGTAATATAAGTATTTAAATCACCTACAGCATTATTTAAGTATTCTAAGGCATCTTTACTTAATATAGCCATTACAGCCTCATAAGTTTTACGAAATGCTTCTTCTTGAGCTTCTTTAGTAAAAGCGTTCTAATTTTTTAAACTATCTACATAAGTCTAGTTTGTTGCTATAACGCATTTAGTAATAGTATCATCAAGAAGTGCAATATATTTTTTATATATTTCATTATCACTTTGCTTTTGGAGTTGTTCTGTTTTCTTTTTTATTAACATTACAGCATAAGTTGTCAAAACTCCCAAAAGAGGAATGATACAAACTTGAAAAATTTCTTGTAATAATTTCATTTTATCCATTTTCTCATATCTCCTTTATCAATTATTTTCAAATTTTTTATCGGCATATTAATTAATTTCGCCCTTAAAAAAAAATGAAAATTTTTCCCCTTTTATATTTTATCATAATATTTCAATTTTTTAAAAAAATATTTTATAATATAAGAAAATAAAAAAAAGGAGAAAAAATTAATGAAAAATTTAATCACTGATTTTATTAGTTTAATTATTGATTTTAATACATTAATTAATAAGATTTTAATTCAAATTAATGATAATATTAATCAATAATGGCAAAAAGTAAGAGATAAAGATATCTCTTACTTTTTTTTATTTTATATCTTGCCATTCTAATTTATCTTTTAATATTTCTTGTAGCTATTCTAAAGATAAAGTTTCTATATTAAGATTTCCTTCAACTATTTGTCCATTTATAGTAGGTTTTTCGTTTAAATCATTATAATTAGTAATAGCCCCGGCCTTAACTCCGGTATCAATTAATCCTATAAACCAATTTCCATTATTTCCTATACTAGGAGTTTCTCCTGGTTTTCCAATAAGACTCTCAATCCATTCCTACTCATTTCCAGAAAATCCATTAGCAACAGCTATATCATATGCCGATTTACCATCTTGACCTTTTAAAGCCCCTGCGCCTTTCAGACTATCATTGAGATATTTTTTTAATATTGCATAAGTTACTATATCCATAAGCAATCACCCAAATATTTTCCATTGCCCAGTACTATCTTTAATATATACTTCCGCATTTTCAATACAAATAGCTATACTTCCCATAGCACTATTGGTAGGTAGCTTTTCTAGATCTTCAGGAGTATCAATAAAAAATTCATCTACTTTATATTGAACTTGTCCATTTGAGGATGTTTTAAAATATCCCATTTTTTACACTCCTTTATTTTTAGTTTTCTTTATACATTTTTCTTCAAATTTTATATTAAAATTTTATTGTTTTTTGCCCAACCTATAGCAGCAATTACTTCAAAAATTTTTAATAAATTTTTTGGCAAAAATTTGTAAGTTATCTTCCACAAAATTTACATATATATGGTAAGAGCGATACCAATAAATTTTTAAGAAGGGATGAAATGTATAATTATTACCAACAATAGCCTAGCACAGTAATCCAATAGCCACGAATGGTAGCACCGACAATGCCGCAATTTGGTGGTTTAAAAGGACATCCTGTTTCTTCATTGGAAGAAGTAAAAGCTACTTCTATTGATTTTGATGGTTCAATTTTTTATTTTCCAGATATTGCAAATAAAAAAATTTATACAAAAACCGTAGGACTAGATGGGATAGCCCAATTAAATATGTATGAATTAAAACCTTTACCAACAGAACCAGCATCTGGAGAATTTGTGACTCGTCAAGAATTTGAACAAGCAATGGGAAAAGTTGCAGAGCTATTAAATTAGAATAAGGTTACTATTCCATAGTAGGTGCCTCCGGCATAGGAAAGTCCCCAAGGTTTTAAGGAGGTTTTTTAATTGAATAGTAACCCAATACAAATGATGATGTAGATGGTGAGGAATCGACAAAATCCTCAGTAGATGATGATGGAGTATTTATAGCAACAAGCATAGCAATCCCCTATGGGATAGAACCTCCTTAGTCTAGCTCAACAAGGCAATACAGCAGATATAGAAAAAATCGCTCGTAATATCTGTGCTCAGCGTGGGATAGACTTTGATAAAGAATTTGCTGCCTTTAAACAAAGTTTAGGGCTGTAAATAATATATTATTAAAGGAGGTTAAACGCATATGTTTAACAATGAAAATGGATACTCTTTAGCGGACATTGCTGCTGCTACCGGAAATGGTGGATACGGCAATGATGGTTTCTTCGGCGGGGCCGGAGGTTGGTGGATAATCCTCCTCTTCTTATTCGCCTTTGGTGGATGGGGAAATGGCGGATGGGGCAATAATGGTGGTGGAAATGCTGCTATGCCTTACATCTATAATATGGATAGTAATAGTGATAAGTTCTATGATCTTAACACTGGTATCCTTAATGGTTTTGCTACTACTACTGCTGCTGTAACTAACGGTACTAGTGCAATTCAAAGTGATATCAGCAATTTAGGTTTATAGGCTTGCCAGAATACTAATACTATTACTAATGCTATTAATGGAGTAACTGTTGGTGGATTACAAAATACCTTTGCTCTTACACAATAGTTATCAGGGATGTAGGCGGCACAACAACTTGCTAATTGCCAAACCGATCAAATGATTTCTGGTGCATTAGCACAACTCAACTATAATATCGCAACTGAAAACTGTGCTGACCGTCAGGCAGTTATGGATGGTGTTCGTGATATTATGGAAAATAATAATGCTAATACTCGTTCTATTCTTGATTTCTTAGTACAAGATAGAATTACAGCATTACAAAATGAGAATAATGCACTTAAAACACAAGCTTCACAAGCCGAACAAAATGCTTACCTTATTTCTCAACTTCGTCCAGTAGCAAATCCTGCTTACTTAACAGCTAATCCATATACTGGTCAAGTATTCCCAGTAAGTAATGGCTGGCCAACATATGGTTATGGCTGCGGTTGCGGATGTGGCGGAAATAATTTAGTAGGCTAATTAAAGGAAGGAGATGTAGTATGGAAATAACAGCTAATGCTTTATAGACTGTTGCTCCCAATGGAGTAGTTGTTTTTACTAGCACTGCCGTAAGTGGAAATCCATCAATATTACATCGAGAAGGTAG
>Ga0247609_10001237_pt1 | contig 31389 bp, 26 predicted proteins | sample 172DNAGHGlowgp2_FD_193487 | JGI IMG/M metagenome (GOLD analysis project Ga0247609, IMG submission 193487) | Sheep rumen microbial communities from Palmerston North, Manawatu-Wanganui, New Zealand - 1728 DNA GHGlow gp2 | ecosystem: Host-associated > Mammals > Digestive system > Stomach > Rumen ... | reverse complement strand
TGTAGTATATGGGCATTACCAAGGTCGTGGTATTTACCAACACAGACAGATACTGATATAACAATTAGTTCTCACAGAATTTGGTACTTCTCGTTTTTTCTCTTACCTTTGCACACAGTAAGACCAATCAATTAATCTCATAATGACTACAAGCATCATCAATAACAAGTCACTTCAGTACCTCTCCCTTTGCATCTTCAAAATTCAATCAAAAACCTCTGATTGAGAGGGGGCATGTGAGTATGTGAGGGACATTTTCAACAGTCAACCCAAATCAGGAAACGTCAGCTCGCAATTTTTTATCTAAGGTTCGCGTTCAGTCCGTGGTCTTCTGACTCGCAGTCCGTTGGGAGCGAACTGGCAGTCCGTAGTGACGGACTAAGACAAACGATTGATTGGAGTCACGCATTTATCAATCATGGGGACATATCAAATCAAACCATTGACATTTAGAGACAATTAATAAAAAATGCCCTCCTAAGAGGGCATATAGGATAATATCCTTCGGCATATAGCCTTATTGTGATAAGATGTAGAATATCTTATGCTTGCAAAGGTATATAAAATCGCTGAAACGACAAAATTATTTGCAAAATATTTGTATTATTCATTCATTTTGTTTAATTTTGGCTCATCAATTCTAAAAATCTTTTATTATGAAGAAGAGAATATTAGGTATAGATACTGGTACTAACAGCCTTGGCTGGGCAGTCGTGGATAAGCTAGAAGACGGGACCTATTCGTTAATTCGTAAAGGTAGCCTTATCTTTCAGGAGGGTGTTAAAATAGAAAAGGGAATAGAATCGTCAAAAGCAGCCGATAGGACATCCCACCGTGCACTCAGAAAACAGTTATTCCGTAGAAGACTCAGAAAAATAGAGGTACTCAAGGTGCTTGTGGAATGGGGCTGGTGTCCGTATCTGACTCCAGAAGCTCTGCATCAGTGGCATGTAAAGAAGGTCTATCCTATGGACGAGGCCTTTATTGCCTGGCAGCGTACCAATGATAATTTTGACGAAAATCCATATTATTACAGACACATTTGCCTGCATGAACAGTTGGACTTAAACAAGGATTCTGACAAGTATATGCTTGGTAGGGCCATGTATCATCTTGCTCAGCGAAGAGGTTTTCTTAGCAATCGCCTGGAGCAAGGAAATGATGACGAAATGGGTAAGGTAAAGGAAGCCATATCTTCATTGTCAAAGAGCATGACAGATGCTGGATGTGAGTATTTGGGTGACTACTTCTATAAGATATACAAGGAGAAGGGAAATACAGAAAGAATACGAACGCACTATACTGACCGTGAAGAGCATTATAAGAAGGAGTTTTATGCCATATGCAAACGTCAGCTCCTTTCTGAAGAACAAATTTCTAAGTTGGAGAAAGCTTTGTACTTTCAGCGCCCTTTGAAAAGTCAGCGACAAGGTGTAGGCAAATGTACTTTTGAACCCAAGAAACCTCGTGTGGCAGATTCTCATCCTGCTTTCGAGTTGTTCAGGATGCTGTCGTTTGTGAACAATATTAAGATAAAAGGCCCTCACGATGTAGAATTGCGTCCTCTTTCTAAAGAAGAATATGAAAAAGCTAAACCAATGTTCTTTAGGAAGAGTAAGCCCCAGTTTGACTTTGAAGACATAGCCAAAGCCATTGCTGGCAAGGGCAAGTATCAATACATCAAAGATGCGGTCGATAAGGAGTATAAGTTTAATTATCGCATGACGCAGGGTGTAGCAGGTTGTCCTACTATCGCAAGTCTAATGTCAGTCTTTGGCGATGATTATGTCTCGGCTATTGCGGAGCGATATACGCTATCGGATGGCAAAACACCAAGCCAAATGGTCAATGATGTCTGGAATGTTCTCTATAGTTTCAGCGACAAAGACAAGGTTGTGCAGTGGGGCAAAGAAAAACTCCAGTTGGACGATGATGAAGCGGAGAAGTTTTCAAAGATTAAGCTTACTCATAGCTTCGCATCGCTTAGCCTGTCGGCTGTCAATAAGATTCTCCCTTGGTTAGAGCAAGGACTTATCTATTCTCATGCTGTGCTAATGGCTAAAGTGCCCGATATAGTGGGAGAGGATGTATGGAAGAATAGGGGTGAGTCCATAACGAAAGAACTGCTTTCATTGATTGCGAATTTCAATCCCAAAGATGTTACGATGCAGGGAACGCTTGATCTCTGCATTAAGGATATCCTAAAGGATATGTGCGAATTGGAACCTGGTGCAGCAGAAAAACTATACCATCCTTCTATGATAGAAACATATCCTGATGCAAAGAAGAATGCACAAGGGATTTATCAGTTGGGGTCGCCAAGAACGAATGCCGTGCGCAATCCAATGGCGATGCGTTCACTCCATCAATTAAGAAAGGTGATTAACACATTGCTTCGCGAAGGCACCATCGACAGTCAGACGGAAGTACACATTGAGTATGCTCGCGAGTTGAACGATGCCAACAAACGTAAGGCGATAGCCCAGTGGAACAAAGACCGTGAGAATCGGCGAAAGAAATATGCAGAGGAGATCCGCACACTATACAAGCAAGAATGCGGAAAGGATATTAATCCAACGAATGACGATATAGTGAAGTTCCAATTATGGGAAGAACAAAACCATATTTGTCTTTATACCGGCGATTCAATCGGGATTACGGAGTTTATCGGACCCAATCCCAGTTATGACATCGAGCACACCGTTCCACGTAGTGTTGGTGGCGACAGCACCCTTGAGAACATGACGCTATGCTCCAGCAAGTTCAATCGCGAGGTGAAAAAGGCAAAGTTGCCCACCCAATTATCAAACTATGAGGAAATCATGTCGCGACTTGACGAGTGGCGCAAGAATGTAGAAAAGCTGCGTAAAGATGTTGACCATGTGAAGACGCATTCTGGTATGGACAAGTCTGTCAAAGACCGACTGATACAAAAACGCCATCTGCTGAAGCTGGAGCTCGACTATTGGGTTGGTAAATACAAGCGTTTCCAAATGGAGGAAGTGCCTGAAGGTTTTGCACGCAGACAAGGCGCAGGCATAGGTCTTGTTGGTAAATATGCAGGATTGTATCTGAAGTCTCTTTTCCATAAGGCTGACGATAGAAACAAGAGTAATGTGCGTGTAGTAAAGGGAACTACTACCGCTGAATATAGAAAGATGTGGGGTATACAGGAGGAATATGAAAAAAAGTCGCGCGATAATCATGTTCATCATTGCATCGATGCTATTACGATTGCCTGTATAGAGCCAGGTGAGTATAATGCCACAGCAAGATATTATCAGCAATTAGAGGAATATGAGAGAACTAACGCAAACAAACCTTCATTCCCTAAACCTTGGCCATCTTTTACAGAGGATATTAAGGCTATTGCACAAGAAATGCTAGTCGTTCATAGTACTCCTGACAACATGCCAAAGCGAGCTCGTAAATATGTTCAGACATCTAACGGCAAGAAACTCGCTTTAGGGGACTCTGCACGTGGCTCGTTGCATAATGACATGTATTATGGAGCAATAGAACGTGATGGTCAGATAAAATACGTTATTCGCAAGGAATTAAGTAGCATTAAAGAAACTGATATTGAGAATATCGTTGATGATGTTGTTAAGGAGAAGGTAAAGCAAACTATTGCAGAAAAAGGCTTTAAGAAAGCAATGGAGGAAGACATTTTTATGAATGAAAAAAAAGGCATAAAGATAAAGAAGGTGAGATGCTACACTCCGTCTGTAACGAATCCTTTGCACATCCGCACTCACAGAGACAAATCACAAAAGGAGTACAAGCGTCAGTTCCATGTGACGTTGGACGGAAACTATTGTATGGCCATCTATGAGGGCGAGGTGAAGGGAAAAATGAAGCGGACTTACGAAATAGTCAACATGATTGACGCAGCCTCCTATTTCAAGAAGAGCGCAGACCTCACAAAACGTTACCCCATAGCGCCAGAAACAAAGAACGGACTTAAGTATAGGTGTACTGTACGTACTGGTACGCAGATTATCCTTTTGCAATCAGACAATGAGGAACTAAATCTTGCTGACAAGGATGATTTGGCAAGGCGCTTCTACTATGTGGCCGTGATGCAAAAAGATGGCCGAATAGTTTTGCGCTATAATCAAGATGCACGAGATGCAACGACTTTGAAGAAAGAACGTAAATCTGGTGTGTATAAAGTTGGTGAGCAATACCGTTCTGAGATAATGCTGTCTCTATCAGACTTTCATGCTTTGGTTGAAGGTGTTGATTTTAAAATCAATGTTCTTGGTGAAATCGAAATGCTAAAATAAAGGAACGATGTTGAAGCGTACGCTTGTCTTTTCAAGTCCAATGGTTCTTTCTCTGAAGAATCAGCAATTGGTGCTTGCTTATAAGGATTCTCCAGATGAAAGGCAGACTGTCCCAATTGAGGATCTCGGTGTAGTCCTGCTTGAACATCAGCAGACGTCAGTAACTTTGCCTTTGCTTAATGCATTAGCAGAAAATGAGGTTCAGGTTGTTATATGCAATAGTAAGGGGATGCCAAGCGTAATGCTTCAAAGCATGAATAGTAACAATCTGCAAGGCGAAACACTAAGAAATCAGATTGCCTGTGGTGAAGTTCTAAAAAAGCAACTATGGAAACAGGTGGTTGAAGCAAAAATAAGAAACCAGGCATCTCTTCTGGATAATGTTGGTGAGAATGGAAATGTCCTCAAACCTTTCTATACAAATGTAAGAAGTGGTGATGTTGACAATCGGGAAGGTATAGCGGCACGCATATATTTTCAGCATCTGTTTGGTGATAGCTTCATTCGAGATAGAGATGAACCAGGAATCAATGCCTTGTTAAACTATGGTTATTCCATTCTCAGGGCCGCTACATGTAGGGCTATTGTTTCTTCAGGTCTATTGCCAGCAATCGGTATTTACCACCATAATAGGAGCAATGCTTACCCATTAGCAGATGATTTGATGGAACCATTTCGCCCCTTTGTTGATGAAGTCGTATATGGTTTGTCAATGCGAGGGAATACGGAGCTTACCAAAGAGGTTAAAGGAGAGTTGATAAGCGTATTGTATGCTGATACCTTATTTGATAAGACAAAGCGTCCTCTTAGCGTTGGTCTTTCTATGACTACTGCAAGTATGGCGAAATGCCTGTCAAAAGAACTAAATACATTAAGTTTGCCAGCATTCCCATGACGTTTGAAAGACTAAATGCATATCACATTATGTGGTTGTTCGTGATGTTTGATTTGCCTGTTTTGACCAAGAAGGAACGGAAGGATGCTGCTTTGTTTCGTAAGAACTTGGAAAAAGATGGTTTTGCAATGCATCAGTTTAGTGTTTATATAAGGTACTGCGGTTCGTTAGAAAGTGGCCAAGTACATATAAAAAGAGTAAAAAGTTTCGTTCCAGAAAAGGGACATGTAAGCGTTCTTTCAATTACTGATAAACAATACTCTAACATCATTCATATTTGGGGAGCAATAGAGAAAAAATCTAGGCCAACCCCATTGCAATTAGAATTTTTTTAGTATTTTTGCAGAGTAGGAATACTATTTCGACCACTTCGTGTATCAAAGATGTGTATCAAATGCTTGTAAATAAGCAAGATATAAAGTACACGTTGTGGTTTGATGTAGAAGAGAGATATAAGACAATTCGAGACCACAGAAGACGTGCCACCGCTCGGTTGTGGTTTGATGTAGAAGAGAGATATAAGACAATATCATTCATCGGACTTTGTGCCTACGTTATGTTGTGGTTTGATGTAGAAGAGAGATATAAGACAATGATAAAGGGGTTACAGTGGGGTGCAATGTGTTGTGGTTTGATGTAGAAGAGAGATATAAGACAATGATTTGAGCGAGGACTACCTGATGGATGAGTTGTGGTTTGATGTAGAAGAGAGATATAAGACAATCATTTATGCAGTATTAGACAAGAAAAGGCAGTTGTGGTTTGATGTAGAAGAGAGATATAAGACAATTAAGAGGTTATGCTCATGCCAATGCCCCGGTTGTGGTTTGATGTAGAAGAGAGATATAAGACAATGACCTCTGCACAGTTCGATCTCACTCAGGAGTTGTGGTTTGATGTAGAAGAGAGATATAAGACAATATTCTGAACGACTTAACAAGAGCCTAACAGGTTGTGGTTTGATGTAGAAGAGAGATATAAGACAATTGGTAGGTCTTGCCGCCGTACTGGATGCGGGTTGTGGTTTGATGTAGAAGAGAGATATAAGACAATCGGAACTCTGATCGTTGAGCGTAGCAACAAGTTGTGGTTTGATGTAGAAGAGAGATATAAGACAATGACCGCGCCGGAGTATCAGCCGACGAACTGGTTGTGGTTTGATGTAGAAGAGAGATATAAGACAATACGACCGCCACGCATGGAGCCGCGAGACGCGTTGTGGTTTGATGTAGAAGAGAGATATAAGACAATCAAAGCCGACGAGAACGGCTCGCTGCCGAAGTTGTGGTTTGATGTAGAAGAGAGATATAAGACAATGCGGGAAGAATTTACAATCAGTTGGCAGGAGTTGTGGTTTGATGTAGAAGAGAGATATAAGACAATGCTTTCCTGGGCGGGGCGTATATGTAAGTAGTTGTGGTTTGATGTAGAAGAGAGATATAAGACAATCTATCAGAAGGAGGCCGCTGCCAGCCTGCAGTTGTGGTTTGATGTAGAAGAGAGATATAAGACAATTGTGGGTGCTGGACTATGTGGGCGGTCAGCGTTGTGGTTTGATGTAGAAGAGAGATATAAGACAATCCATCGTGGAAGCTGCAAGCCTATCCTGCGTTGTGGTTTGATGTAGAAGAGAGATATAAGACAATTCCAAAGCGGTATGCTGTCGTTCGACCACAGTTGTGGTTTGATGTAGAAGAGAGATATAAGACAATCGCCATCGCATCAAGTTCCTGCAACCTGAGTTGTGGTTTGATGTAGAAGAGAGATATAAGACAATCGTTGCGCGATAGACTTCTCATCCTTTATGTTGTGGTTTGATGTAGAAGAGAGATATAAGACAATGCGAATTGTTCTGCTGATAAAACTCCACCAGTTGTGGTTTGATGTAGAAGAGAGATATAAGACAATACGAGCCGAATTGCGTGAAAACAAAAAGGCGTTGTGGTTTGATGTAGAAGAGAGATATAAGACAATAAGGCCTACGGCAACAAGTCACGTCTCGCTGTTGTGGTTTGATGTAGAAGAGAGATATAAGACAATTGAACGAATACACCTACTACGAAAGCAGGAGTTGTGGTTTGATGTAGAAGAGAGATATAAGACAATAAAAAGGTGGAGCTGGCAAACAAGGATGTCGTTGTGGTTTGATGTAGAAGAGAGATATAAGACAATGGCTTTTCTATCTTTGTTTCGCTCTCTCCGGTTGTGGTTTGATGTAGAAGAGAGATATAAGACAATATATCCTTGGCGATTCGTACATCGCTCGCAGTTGTGGTTTGATGTAGAAGAGAGATATAAGACAATCGGCCTCCCCTCCACCTCTCTTAATGTTAGTTGTGGTTTGATGTAGAAGAGAGATATAAGACAATCCGCTCACAGACATATACGTACCTGCACAGTTGTGGTTTGATGTAGAAGAGAGATATAAGACAATCCCAGCCCAACCAACTGACCGACCTCCACAGTTGTGGTTTGATGTAGAAGAGAGATATAAGACAATTGGGACGACGACCAGAGCGAGCCAGACCAGTTGTGGTTTGATGTAGAAGAGAGATATAAGACAATAGTTGACGGAATGGCCAACGACCACCTCACGTTGTGGTTTGATGTAGAAGAGAGATATAAGACAATATCAACAGCAAAAAGTGAACGTAAATTAGGTTGTGGTTTGATGTAGAAGAGAGATATAAGACAATTCTTAATAGAATTTTCAAATTCAATACCTGGTTGTGGTTTGATGTAGAAGAGAGATATAAGACAATCAGTAACGTGAACTGGACGGAGCGCGCAGAGTTGTGGTTTGATGTAGAAGAGAGATATAAGACAATTAGCTGTTGAGAATCCGCTACCTATGGCCTGTTGTGGTTTGATGTAGAAGAGAGATATAAGACAATCGTATGGTTTTGCAGTCTGACCCTATTTAGTTGTGGTTTGATGTAGAAGAGAGATATAAGACAATAAGAATGGGGCCATTCTGAAGAATCATATGGTTGTGGTTTGATGTAGAAGAGAGATATAAGACAATCCTGAGGAGGAAGCCAGGCACAAGAAACTGGTTGTGGTTTGATGTAGAAGAGAGATATAAGACAATGGGTTAACAGAATCAGAAACAAGAACTGAGTTGTGGTTTGATGTAGAAGAGAGATATAAGACAATGCAAATGATTCTCACTCGAACCTCTGTCCCCATAACTATGGGAAAAGTGACAAAACGACGCACTTTCGCCCGCCTTCCATCACTTTTTATACTCAAACCGCTCGTATTTCGCAAACTTTTTTGTACCTTTGCACCCGTTATAACAATTTTAATGCGCATAATTATGAGCGAAAGAGACAAACAGATTGAGAAGGAGCGTAAGGGTGTGGTCGAACTGCTCCTGAAGAAGAACGGGCTCACACGCAGACAACTCGTAGATGACCTCGTAGGCATGTGGGCTGCCAGTTGGGTACACATACTGACCGAAGAAGAGAAGAAACAATTCCCGCATTTGGTATTCTGACACATGACTCACAAGGCGAGCAACTTCAACCTAAACCGCATCTTCGTGGATACCAATGTCCTCGTGGGTGGCTATAGTGGCGATGTTCGGTTCCAGAAGGATGCCGACTGCCTGCACTATCTCTATTCCCTCACGGGCAAACGGCTCTATGTATCGTCGCTCAGCGTTGTACAGCTTATATCTGTCTATCAGAAGGGAGGAGTCCGCGAGACTACCGAGTGTCTCGTGGAGGGTACCAGAAAAAGAACGACGAAATTGTGCGCATAGTCCGCGACCTTCAACACCGTTTCAACATTGTCGATTTCACCAATCGCGACATTGATGCCGCTCTTATTGAAAATGGTGGTGACATAGAGGACAACGTGCAGTATGTGTTGGCACGGAAGCAAAAGTGCAGCGTCATCATCACAAACAACTTCAAGGACTACCGTCTGTTCTTCAACCTCCGTGTTATCAAGCCAGAGCACGTAAGGACAATTTCGCAGTAAATCTCCCAAGCACTTATGTCCCGTTTCCCCACGGCCCTAAAGATCATGGGGACAGGTTTGTTTGAAGTGAATTCAACGAATTCATTCAGAATCTCTTACATCCTCTATTGAGAATGTAGGATACCCATGAATCGCCCTGTCCTTTATCCACTTCTGAAGAGTCATATTGAAACTTTTTGTTGCAAAAGTAATAAAAATATTATTACCAGATACATATTTTACCAAATTTTTTCACCTTTATGGCACCTTTTATATAAAAAGTAGCTTTTTAGTGAAACCACTGCCTAACTCTATGATGACTTGTTCTGACTTGGTGGCAGTCCCTCTGATTGACTGTGAAGGTGAAAGCATTTTTTTGATTTTTGTTTTGTTGGTTACTGTTTTTTTGAATATCATTGCGCTCATTCGTGCGCGAAGTTATTCCGTCTCGGCAAAAAAAAGAAACAAGTTTCTTTGTTTTGCGCTCGACTTTTCGTAACTTTGCATTCTAATCATAAAGAAGCTGCTGTAATAAAAGTTATGCGCTATGCCGACGTCATATTACCTGTGCCTTTGCACGCTACCTTTACCTATGCCATTCCTGAGGGGATGAACGTGGTGGTGGAGGGTATGCGCGTACTGGTGTCCTTCGGTCGAGGTACAAAGTATGTCGGTCTGGTATGTCGTGTGCACGACCAGCAACCACAGGGCTATGCCGTGAAGGATATCGAGGCAGTGATGGATGTGGCGCCCATCGTTACTAACACCCAGCTGAAGCTGTGGCACTGGATTAGCGACTACTACCTGTCGCCCATCGGTGATGTGTATAAAGCTGCTCTGCCAGGAGGCCTGAAGGCTGAAGACGGTTATAAACCTAAGACGGAAACTTACATCCGGCTTACCGAGCAGTATCGCAACGTGACAGCCCTGCATGTGGCGCTGAACGTGTTGGCACGCGCCAAGAATCAGTTGAACGTCTTCACGGAGTATTTGGCGCTGTCGGGGTGGGACCAGGCGGAGGAACCTGCTGAGGCAAAACCTCAGCCTACGGAACTGCAGCCTGCAGAGGTGACGCGCGAGGAACTGATGAATGTCAGCGGGTGCTCGTCGGCTACGCTGAAGCAGTTGGAACAGCGCCAGATGCTGGAGACCTATGAGGTGGAGGTGGGGCGCTTAAACCATGGAGGCCCGTATCGTCCGGAACTGATCAAACCACTGAGCACGGCCCAGTCGGAGGCATATAACCAGATACTGCTGTCGATGATGAAGAAGCCGGTGACACTGTTGCATGGCGTGACGTCGAGTGGCAAAACCGAAATCTATATCCACCTGATACAACGGGCGCTGGACCGAAAGGAACAGGTACTGTTCCTGATGCCAGAGATAGCCCTGACGGTACAGATGATGCAACGTCTGCAGCGCGTGTTCGGTGACAGGCTGGGCATCTACCACTCCCGCTATTCTGATGCAGAGCGTGTGGAGATATGGCAGAAGCAACTGTCGGAAAATCCATACGATGTCATCCTTGGTGCCCGTTCTGCTGTGTTCCTGCCTTTCCAACATCTGGGACTGATTATCGTCGACGAGGAGCATGAGACCAGCTATAAGCAGCAAGACCCTGCGCCCCGCTATCATGCCCGCAGCGTGGCCATCATGATGGCTGCACAAATGGGGAATGGAACCAAGGTCCTCCTTGGTACGGCAACGCCGTCGTTGGAGAGCTATCATAACGCCATGACGGGGAAGTACGGACTGGTGGAGTTGAAGGAACGCTATCAGGGAATAGAACTGCCGGAGATACAGATTGTGGACATTGCCGACCTGCAACACCGCAAGATGATGCATGGTCCGTTCTCTCCCCTGTTGCTGACACGGATGCGCGAAGCCTTGGAACGTGGTGAACAGGTCATCCTGTTCCAGAACCGTCGCGGCTTTGCCCCCGTTGTGGAGTGTCGTCAGTGTGGCTGGGTGCCCACCTGTCAGCACTGTGACGTCTCGCTGACCTACCACCGCCAGTTGAACCAGTTGACATGTCATTATTGTGGTTATACCTACAAGATACCTACAGAATGTCCGTGTTGCGGCTCTACCAATCTGCGTAGTCGCGGTTACGGTACGGAGAAGATAGAGGAGCAGGTGCATGAATTCTTTCCTGAGGCCCGCATAGCCCGTATGGACCTGGACACCACACGTACCAGGAATGCCTATGAACGCATTATCAGCGACTTCTCTGCGGGACGAACGAATATTCTGATTGGTACACAGATGATCAGCAAGGGTCTGGACTTCGACAAGGTCAGCGTGGTGGGTATTATCAATGCCGACTCGATGCTGAACTATCCCGACTTCCGCGCCTTTGAACACGCCTTTATGATGATGGCGCAGGTGAGCGGTCGTGCCGGACGTAAAGGTAAACGCGGCCTCGTCATCCTGCAGACCAAGCAGAAGGAGGTGTCGGTCATTGGACAGGTGGTGCGCAACGACTATACCTCTTTATATAAAGAGTTGATAGCCGAGCGACAGGCATTCCACTATCCACCTTATTACCATCTGACGTATGTCTTCCTGCGCCACCGTCAGGAACAGATTGTCCACACTGCCGCTATCGAGATGGGCAGTCGCCTGCGCCAGTGGTTTGGCGGCAGGGTGTTGGGACCCGACAAACCCGCTGTTGCCAAGGTAAAGTCACAGAACATCCGTAAGCTTGTTCTGAAATTGGAGAACGGCATAGACATGAAAAAGGTCCGCGAGTACCTGTTGCTTGCGCAGACACAGATGCTCGCGGACAAACGCTATTCGTCGTTGCAGGTGTATTACGACGTGGATCCGCTGTGAGGAAGCGGAAATTTCGATGCCTCGATGCTTCGAAAAAATTAAAAATCAACCTGGCAGCCCAATCCAATCACACGGTTTGTGCGGGTGAAGGAGTCGCCCTTGGTGACAATGCCATTGGCGTCGGTAGCTTCCACCTTGTCATAATTACCGTAGTTTGTCTGGAAGTAGGCAGCACTCAGCGTTATTTTGTCAGTCACTTTATAGCTGATGCCGCCACCTACGCTGTAGCTGTTGACGACGAATGACATGTCGTTCATGAAGGCATCGGTCAGACCGTAGCGTGTAATCTGGAAACCACATGAGAGGTTCACTTTGTCGTTGGCATCCCATTCCACACCGCCGAGGTACTCGTTGGAGCCATTGTCCAGCAATTTCTGGGTGTCGTTATACCAGCTGGCATTCTTGTCGTAAAAGTGGTGGTAGCCGGCGTTGATGCGCAGTTCGGGGATGGGGCTCCACTGTGCACCGACAGCCAGCATAGCCGGCGTGTCCTCATTGACGTCGGTATTGTTCTCAAACTTGTTGATATTGGCAATGCCGGGGAAGTTGGCCATCGGTCCCTCAATCTTCAGGGGCTCTTCCAGGGTTGAATGGTTCTTCATCTTCATCTCGGTGTTGAACTCATATTTGACGGCAAAGTTGAAGTTGCCATACTTAAAGTCGACGCCAATGATGGGGGCAATGCCAAAGCCTGTCTGTGTGCTCTGCAGATTCACACCGTTGCCGTAGCGGTGAAGCTTATACAGACTCTGGAGACCGGCCTCAGCAGTAGCCAACTGTGCCTCGCCCTGGGCCTGCATGGCAGCGAGCTGCTCTGCAGTGTACTGACCAGACTGGGCAGCAGCCTGCAACTGATTCTGCATCTGCACCATGCCAGCGCCTATCTGACGGTTGATGGCATTGATGTTGCCCTCCAGAAACTCTCCGAAGTCGACAGCACCGGAAGAGGTCACTACATTGATGTGGCTCAGTCGGGCACGGTAGGAAGCGTCGCCATACAAGGCGCGGAGACCTCCGTAAACCGACCAGTGCTCATTAATCTTATAGGCAGCACCCAACTGGAAGCCGAAGTAGTATTGGCGGCCTCGCATAAAGGCATCCATATCATAGCCCTGAACGTCGAACCCGTTCTGCTTCAGCAATCCGGCAATGCTGCCCACGGCACGCTCGAAGGAGCCGAGTCCATTGTCGAACTCACAGACGCCGCCACCGCCAGGCATGGAAAAGTTGAACTGATAGCTCCAGTTGCCCTTATTATAGGCAGCCTGTACGGATGGTATAAACGGAGCATCGGCAATGCCTTCGAACTTCTTGATGTTCTTGCCCTCGTTTTTCTTGCCCATGCGGAACATGTCGTCGGTAGAGGTGATGGTACGCGTCTGGTGGGCATACTGCCAGTTGATGGACAGATGGAAGCCTTCGGGCATGAATGCTACACCGGCAGGGTTGGAATAGACGCCATCAATGCCGATAGCAGCATCGCGGGCGGGGTTCTTCAAGAATAAAACACTCTGATTGGTGTTGGTTAAGATACCACCAGCGAAGGTGGTCAGTGCAGTCATCATGAAAACAACTGAAACAACAATCTTTTTCATCTCTTTAAACAAATTTTTCATAAAATCGGCTGCAAAGGTAGCTTTATTGCACAAAACAGCCGCAAGAGTGCAGTTATTATTAACGCTTATTAACTAAAGTCTGCACACTTTCTGCACAAATGTGCCAAAGTGTGCAGAAAAAAATGAGTGTTTTTTCTTCACTTTTGGGTCAATCTAACTATGCCTTCTTTTCAGTCGGATAGTTGACGCGGGTGTGATAGATAGTTTTCAGCTTCTCTATCAGCACCGTCTTGGCATACTGAATGTCGCGGAAGGTGATGGGGCACTCGCGGAAATAACCGTCAGCCACCTGTCCATCGATAAGTCGTTCCACCAAGCTACGTATGGACTGTTCGGTATAGTCGGGCAACGAGCGTGAGGCAGCCTCTACTGTGTCGGCCATCATCAGACAAGCCTGCTCACGTGTGAACGGGTTAGGACCAGGATAGGTAAACAGTAGGTCGTCGACGGGCTCGTCGGGATGTTCGTTGTGATAGTGCACATAGAAGTATTTTGCCTTGCCCTGTCCGTGGTGTGTGGCAATGAAGTCGCGGATGACACGGGGCAGGTTGTACTTGTCTGCCATTTTCAGTCCTTCTGTGACGTGACTGATAATGATTTGTGCAGACTCGATGTCCGTCAGCATCTCGTGAGGATTGATGCCCGACTGGTTTTCTGTATAATAGATAGGGTTCGACAGCTTGCCAATGTCGTGATAGAGTGCTCCTGTACGCACCAGTTGGCTCTTTGCACCAATCTTGTTGGCTATCTCGCCAGCCAGGTTGGCAACCTGTATGGAGTGGTTGAACGTGCCTGGTGCCACCTCGCTCATCTTGCGCAATACTTCGTTGTTGGTATTAGATAGCTCAATGAGTGTGATGTCACTGATAAAACCAAAGGTCTTTTCGATAAGGTAGAGCAGAGGATAGGCAAAGAGCAGCAAGATGCCGTTGGCTATCAGGTAGTTGTAGTTACTGTAGTCTATCTGTGTCAGTCCGTCACTGTTAATCCAGTCGAAGGCCATATTGATAGTCAAACAGGTTACAGTGACAAAGATTGCCGTCTTGAAGAGCTGGGAACGCTGTGACAGTTCGCGCAGACTGCTGATGGCCACTATACCGGCTACGGTCTCCAAGACGATGAACTCAAAGGGGTGCTGCAACATGACGGCACAGATGAGTACCATCGTGATGTGTGTCATGAAGGCTGTACGGGAGTCCATGAATACACGTATGAAGATGGGCACCATGGCATACGGCAACAAGTAGACATGGATGAATGTGTTGCGCATGAACAATGCCGTCAGTACGGCAAAGATGATGATAAATGCATAGAGCATCGCTGTGCTGCGCGGTTTCTCGAAATAGTCTTTGCGATAGAGGCTGAGGTAGATGGTAAAGCTGAGGACGAGGATAGTCACGTAGATAATCTGACCAAAAAGCGTCAGGTGGTTCTGTTTGACGTCTTCGTTACGCAACTCGTTCTCTTTCTTGAACGACTCGATGATGCGGTAGGTCTTATCCGTCACGATGTCACCTCTGCCGATAATTTTTTCTCCTTTCTGTACCACACCACTGGCCAGTGCTATGCCTGCCAGTAAGTCGTTCTTGCTGGCTTCGCTGCGTTCGCGGTCATAGGTCAGGTTGGGGGAGATGTATTCGTTAAGGTTACATTTCTGCAGAATAGAGCGTATAGGAGCCAGTATCTCATCCTGAAATAACTGTTCGTAAGCCGTTTTGGGCGAGTAGAGCTCCATGACTGATACGCTGGTGGCCTGTTTGTCGTTGACGATGCGTATCATTGTGGCGCTATCGCTTAACAATTCATCATAATCCTTCTGGTCGATAATGCCCTGCTGGTAGAGGCTTCGCAGACGGTTGGAGATGATATTCATATAGTTGGGCGAGAGATTGGGAATGCCATCGGCATAGTCATTATTGAACTTCTGGACCATCCGTTGTTCAACCTCTTTGCTATATTTATAGTAGGGCTCGTACTGGCTCAATGCACTGTCGCGTTCCGCACGGATGACACTTTCCGACTTGTAAATGGGGAAGTCGAAAGGCGCTGTGAAGTCTGCGTATTTCCAAGGTTTTCCTTCCTCTACGTGGAAATAGCTGCGACTGTCGTGTGGCATGGACCAGACGACGATGGTAACAGTGGCAATAATGAGTACTGTGCGAATGAGAATATCACGCCAATGGAGTTCTTTCATAACTTATATTTGCAATTACAGTGCAAAGATAATAAATAATTCATAATTCATGTTTATTAATTCATAATTATTTTGTACCTTTGCGGTCAAAATACACGTTTATATATGTCTGATAGAAGAGTAAGAGTACGTTTCGCACCCAGTCCTACGGGTGCTTTGCATATCGGTGGTGTACGCACTGCCTTGTATAATTATCTGTTTGCCAAGCAACATGGTGGCGATTTGGTGTTCCGTATTGAGGACACTGACTCAACACGTTTTGTGCCTGGTGCAGAGGAATACATCATCGAGTCGTTCAAGTGGCTGGGCATTAAGTTTGATGAGGGCGTTTCGTATGGTGGCGACAAGGGTCCCTACCGTCAGAGCGAGCGCCGCGATATCTATAAGAAATATGTCAAGCAGTTGCTGGATGCTGATAAGGCATACATCGCCTTCGATACCCCTGAGGAGTTGGAGGCCAAGCGTGCTGAGATACAGAATTTCCAGTACGACTGCCATACTCGTCAGCAGATGCGTAACTCGTTGACCCTTCCTAAAGAAGAGGTTGACGCGCTGATTGCTGATGGCAAACAGTATGTTGTCCGCTTCAAGGTAGAGGCTGGACAGGAGATTCTGGTCAACGACCTCATCCGTGGTGAGGTGCGTGTGAAGAGTGATATCTGCGACGACAAGGTGCTCTACAAGAGTGCTGACGAGTTGCCAACGTACCACTTGGCTAATATCGTGGACGACCACCTGATGGAGATCTCGCACGTTATCCGTGGTGAGGAGTGGTTGCCCAGTGCACCGCTGCACGTGATGCTGTATCGCGCCTTTGGCTGGGAGGATACTATGCCTCAGTTCGCCCACCTGCCCCTGCTGCTGAAGCCTGTCGGCAATGGCAAGCTGTCCAAGCGTGATGGTGACAAGTTGGGCTTCCCTGTATTTCCTTTAGAGTGGCATGACCCCAAGACGGGCGAAGTCAGCTCAGGTTATCGCGAGCAAGGTTACTTGCCCGAGGCCGTCATCAACTTCCTTGCTTTGCTGGGCTGGAGTCCAGGCAACGATCAGGAACTGATGACACTGGACGAGATGGTCAACCTGTTTGATATCTCCAAGTGCTCGAAGAACGGTGCCAAGTTTGACTTTATGAAGGCAGAATGGTTTAACCGCCAGTACCTCCTGCAGCGTCCGGACAGCGACTGGTGTCCAGCCTTCGACAAGGTGCTGAAGGAGAATGGTATTACAGCCACTGCCGAACAGGAAGCCGAAGTGGTGCGTATGATGAAGACTAAGGTTGTTGAAGTGGTTGACAAACAGGGCAACACCAGAAAGCGCAATATCTCTTTCCCCAGTGACCTCTGGCCGCTTACTAAGTTCTTCTTCGTGGCTCCTACTGACTTTGACAGGGAGGGTGACAAGTTTATCCGCAAGAATTGGAACGAGCAAACAGCTGACCTGATGCGCCAGATGCTTGCTGTGCTGGAAACTATCAACGATTGGAGCGTAGAAGGTCAGAAAGCTGTTGTTGACCCGTGGGTAGAGCAGACGGGTATCAAGCCTTGGAACGCATGGCGCATTGCCCTTGTTGGCACGGGTCAGGGCCCTGACATGTATGAACTCTCTGCCTTCCTGGGCAAGGAGGAAACTATCGCCAGAATGAAAAGAGCTATTGAGGTGCTAGGCTGATGTATAACGTAATTATCTATCTCTATCTGTGTGGCGTAGCCATTGTGAGCCTTTTCAACGAGAAGGTGCGCAAGATGTGGCGCGGTGAGCGCGAGGCTATTCGCATCTTGAAAGAGAAGGTGGACCCCAATGCCCAGTATGTGTGGTTCCATGCTGCCTCGCTGGGCGAATTCGAACAGGGACGCCCATTAATGGAGCAGTTGCGCCGTGAACATCCGGAATACAAGATTCTGTTGACGTTCTTCTCACCCTCAGGCTATGAGGTGCGTAAGAACTACGAGGGTGCCGATATTATCTGTTACCTGCCCCTCGACACTATCACCAATGCCCGTCGCTTTCTGCGTACCATCCGTCCTGTGATGGCGTTCTTCATCAAGTACGAGTTCTGGTACAACTATCTGCATATCCTGAGTCATCGTGGTGTGCCTGTCTATAGTGTTAGCAGCATCTTCCGTCCTGGACAGGTGTTCTTCCGCTGGTATGGTCGCCAGTACAGTCATGTGCTGAAGTGCTTTACGCATTTCTTCGTGCAGAATGACATCAGCAAGGAACTGTTGGCAACCCTTGGTATCAACAATGTCACGGTGGTGGGTGATACCCGTTTCGATCGAGTGTTACAGATAAAGGCTGCCGCCAAGCAGTTGCCTATCGTTGAGGCATTCTGCGACAAAAAGAAAGTATTTATTGCAGGTAGCAGTTGGCAACCCGATGAAGAGATTTTCATCCCTTGGCTCAATGAACATAAGGACTGGAAACTCGTCATCGCTCCACATGTTATCAGCGAAGACCATTTGCAACAGATTGAGAAGATGTTGGAAGGTCGCAAGGTGGTGCGCTATACTCAAGTGAATGAGGCAGATCTTTCACCTCTTCAAGATGCTGAGGTGTTGATTATCAATTGTTTTGGCTTGCTCAGCAGCATCTACCACTATGCTGATGTGACGTATGTTGGTGGTGGCTTTGGTGTGGGTATCCACAACACCTTGGAAGCTGCCGTCTGGGATGTTCCCGTATTCTTTGGCCCTAACAACCAACGTTTCCAAGAAGCTCAAGGCTTGAAGGCCAGCGGTGCTGGTCTGGAGATTGCCAATGCCGACGACTTCCGCCGTTATATGCAGGGCTTCGAAGAGCATCCCGAGGTAGTTAAAGAGTTAGGTGAGAAGGCTGGTGCCTATGTCGCCAGTTTGGCAGGAGCCACGCAGAAGGTCCTGTCTTTTGTTAAATTGTAAATTATCATGGCTTTAATCAAATCCTATCGCGGTCTGACCCCTAAGTGGGGCAAGGACTGCTATTTCAGTGAGAACGCAACGATTGTGGGTGATGTGCAGATGGGCGACCAGTGCTCCATCTGGTTTAATGCTGTGGTGCGTGGCGATGTGGCTCCGATTACTATTGGAGATCGCTCCAATGTGCAGGATGGTTCCTGCATCCATGTAACTCATGAGACAGGTCCTACGCATATTGGCTCTGATGTCACCATCGGCCACAACGTCACCGTTCATGCCTGCACTATCCACGATGGCGCCTTGATAGGTATGGGTTCTACGTTGCTGGATGGCTGTGAGGTGGGCGAGGGCTCTATCGTTGCTGCTGGTGCGCTGGTGCTACAGAATACCAAGATTCCTGCTGGTGAGATATGGGGTGGTGTGCCTGCCAAATACCTCAAACCTGTTCGTCCTGGTCAGACTGACAACTCCAAGCACTATGTGGAGTATGCCAAGATCTTTATGGAAGAGAATCCCGATTGTCGCTTCTAACCTCTCACTTCTCTCCCCTTACTTCTCGCCCCTCACCTCTAATACGATGTACTCTGACTGGGTGCCGATGCGGAACATGCCGCCCCAGATGCCCATTCCTGAGCTGACGTAGTAGTGGGTTTTGCCACGTTGGTGACTGCCCCACGAGCACTCATAGATGGTATCGGTAATCCAGCTGATGGGCCAAACCTGTCCACGATGGGTGTGGCCACTGAACTGGAAGTCAATACCAGCTTTCTCTGCTTTCTCCAAGTGATGAGGCTGGTGGTCTAACACCATGGAGAACATCGACTTGTCAATCGTCTTGGCAAGGTCTGCTAGTGGCTTACGTCTCATGTTCATCGCATCGTCTCGTCCAACGATGACTAAGGTGCTGTCGATGACTGCTATGCTGTCTCTCAACAGGTGAATACCTGCGTCCTTGTAAAACTGCTGGGCTTCAGGCTGACCGCTGAAATATTCGTGGTTGCCCAGGCAGGCATAGACGGGAGCCTGTAGGCGTTGGAACTCTTCATACATCCGTTGCTCCTTCAGTGGACGCATGCTGCCATCGATGATGTCGCCAGCAATAAGTATCAGGTCAGGTTTCTCGCTGTTGATGATATCTACCCAGCGATGCAGTTCGTCGCGTTGGTTGTGGTAGCCTAAGTGAAGGTCGCTCAACAGTACAGCCTTGAAAGGCTTTGTGACTTTCTCTGATGTGATGGTCAACTTCTGGCGCACCTTGTGTTTGTAGTTCAGATGACCATAGAGGAACAGGACGAAGATGAAGAGAGCGATACCCCCTGCCGTCCACCAATTATGATATAGCAAAGTATGCGGAATAAGGTGTATCAGTCGCCCAAGGTCTAACACGAGGAACAGCATGAACAGGTAGAGTAGGATGAAGATGCTGGACGTGCCAATCACATAGACCGCTGAGGCCAGTGGCATCGACATGCTGTCAGTAGCACGTCGGAAGCCAGCGAATAGCAACAGGAACGAGGCTACCATCAGGGCAATCACTATCGTTTTTACATACCACTTGGTGGGTAGCAGACACCAAATGTGCCACCCGATATACGACAGTGCCAGCAGGGCAGTAGCGTAAACAGCATCATCCACATCATCTTCATTGTTTTTGCTTTGGTGATGCAAAGGTAAGGAATCTATTTCTTTTCACCAAACAAATAGACAAAAAATAAGCCCGTCATCCCGACGGGCATACAATCCAATTACTATGAAAAAACTACTAACCTAAAATGATGAATCTAAAAACCTATATGAAAAATCTATTTCTGTTTTCTTTTCTTGATGCAAAGGTATAAAGAAAACAGGACGTCCGCAAAAACTTTCAGCGAACGCCCTGTTTCTTATTACGAAATCAATCGAAAAGCCTCAATTGATTACAGATTCGGGTTAATCTTGCTCCACTCAGCGATGGGAGGAACGATGTTCAGCGTAACCAGCTCGTCGCGCATCTTGCACAGATGCTCGTAGCTCTGGTCCAGCTTAGCGTTCTCCTCAGCAGTACCCTGAGGAACCTCGAACTTAGCACCCTCAGCAGTCATGGTGGTCTTCATGGCCATCATGATGTGGTCGTACTTGTCGGTCTTTACATATGTTCCAACGGGGAAGCGGAAAGGCTCACCACCCATAGCGGCACGAATCATCTCCACAGAGAGGTATGCAGGGCTCTGGAAAGAAGAGCGTCCACGAAGCTCGATGATCTTGGCACCACCCTTGGTAACGTCAACCTTCATCTGCTCCCATTCCTCAGTGGGGAACTCATCAGTACCGATGATGTCAGTCAGCTTGCGACCGGCAATCTCTACATGGCTTCCGAATACAGCCATCTGCTCACCATGACCACCATAGGTAGCGCAACCCTTAATCTCGCTCTGCATCACACCGAACTTCTTAGCCAGTGCGCTCTGCAGACGAGTGGTGTCCAGACCGGCAAGGGTAGTCACCTGACCCGGTTTCAAACCAGAGTACAGCAGCGTTACCAGACCAGTCAGGTCAGCGGGGTTGAAGATGATGACGACGTGCTTCACATCTGGGCAGTACTTCTTGATGTTCTGGCCTAGCTCCTCAGCAATCTTACAGTTGCCAGCCAGCAGGTCCTCACGAGTCATACCAGCCTTACGGGGAGCACCACCAGAAGAGATGATGTACTTAGCGCCTTTGAAAGCCTCCTCAGCGTTAGTGGTAGCCACGATGTTTACGTCGTCAAAACCACTCTGGCGCATTTCCTCGGCAACTCCCTCGGGTGAGAATACGTCATACAGACAGATGTTCTTGGTCAGACCCATCATCAGGGCGCTCTGAGCCATGTTTGAACCAATCATACCGGCAGCGCCGACGATGGTCAGTTTGTCATTAGTTAAAAATGCCATAATACTTATTTGTTTACTTAGAAATTTCCAACTGCAAAGATACTAATTATTTCATAAAACATAAATCATTATTCAAAATATTAATGTTAATTTTCTGAAAACCCTCACCATTGCAAAGTCAGTATGACAAAACAGGCGGATTCTCAATCCGCAAATTATCCTTGCAATTATTCTTTCTTCGTTATTCAACATAATCTGCATAGTTCACTTTTTTATGTTCAAGGCCCACGAACTTATGTTCACCGTCCGCGAACATATATTCGCGGACGGTGAACATATGTTCCAAGACGTGGAATATAAAATGCATAGTGAAGAAAATATATTTGGCTCAGCAACTATAAGAAAAAAGCCGTATCAAAAACATCACTATTTTCTTTGTCGTTTCAAGAATAATTCCTATCTTTGCAACTGACTCAGGTAGCCTGCAAGGGTGAGGGGGTTAAAATTTTGTGATAAAAGGACGTTTACGAACGTTATCTTCGGTGTCCAAATCTCGCAAATTTGCACATCACCTAGAAGATACGCAACAAGGAACGTCCACTTTGGGTGTATTGCATTCTGTCCGCCTATGGCGGCAGTCTCAATATATCTCGGCGTGGGCTATCGAGTTGCTTATTCTAGGTGAGGGCAATGCGAGAGCCTGGACGCGGGATAAGCAAAGTAGAGCACCCACGTCTTTCCGTATAATTATTACTAACCGCTGAATCTGGGTGGCTATAGGCAAAAGAAGTGTAAGCCTGTGAATTTGGATGAACTCTTTAATGATGAGATTGTTGGTGCAAGTGTAGAAGTTGAAACACCTGTATTTAATGGCAAGATCATTGTTTGTAAAACTATGTTGGTTACTAAGGCAAATCAACTGATGAATAGAATTACCCATATTTTAGACATTAGTCTACCATGTGAGGTTCATGTATACAATACTGTAGATGAAAATGTTTTTGTTATTACTTTAGGCACAATAGAGCAAATGGTTTCTGAAAAAAGCATTAAGACCATACAAACGAAGTTGCATGATAGGTTTGAAATAGACTTGTCAACTGGATTTATTGAAATCCAAGTTTATCCTGATGCAGACATTTATAAAGATGGTCACGTTGAGGCAGGTGATTTTGTCTATGAAGAAAGAGTCGCAAAAAACAAACCATTAATAAACAATTTCGTAGGTGCCTTAACGCAACAATACACGCCTTCAATAAATAAGAGTATTCTTAATTTACCAGAACTGATACTATAATTCGAAAAGATTATAAATGAAATCACTAACTAATAACCGATTAAAGATGAAAAATCTATTATTATTTTTTTCATTCCTGTTTTCTTTGGGAATAAGTGCAGATGATAATTTTGTCGATTTGGGACTGCCCAGTGGATTACTATGGGCTACATGTAATCTTGGCGCATCTGCGCCAGAAGAAGTGGGTAATTATTATGCGTGGGGAGAAACTTCACCTAAAGCATTCTTCTCAGAAGACAATTACAAATACAAGGATTCTCCAATCGGCCTTATCAATATCTCTGGAACACAATATGATGCGGCAACTGCTGTTTTAGGAGGAACATGGAGAATGCCAACAAAGGAAGAATTAGAAGAGCTGGCAAATAACTGTTCTCGGACACAGAGTACACGTAACGGAATTGTATGTATGGAGCTTACAGGTCCGAATGGCAACAAACTGATCATTGCAAGAGGTGGACTTGGCGAACAGGGTACTACTCACGAAGATGGATACGGATTGTGGTCAAGTACCAAAAAAGCTTCTTCTACAGCATATAGAGCATGGGAATGGAATAGTATTAGTTATTCATATACGTGGCAAGGAATACCCGTTCGTCCTGTTACTTCGCAAAAACCAACAGATGCCTCCAATGACATTGCTATCAACGAAGAGAATTTCCCTGATGAGAATTTCCGCACATTCCTGAAAGAGCAGCCGTATGGCGAGGATGACTTTCTTACTGAAGAGGAGATAAATTCCATAACTATGATTGATGTCAGTAACAAACACATAAAAAGTCTCGAAGGAATAGAATTTTTTACAGCGCTTGTTTATTTAAATTGTTCAGGAAATCTATTGACTAGCCTCGACGTGTCTAAAAATGCCGCCTTGACTGGGTTGGATTGCCATTCCAATCAATTGACAAACCTCGATGTCTCAAAGAATAAGGCTTTGACAAGTTTGGATTGTTATGCTAACAAGTTGACGAGTCTTGATGTGTCGAATAATACAGCTTTGACCAATTTGACTTGCAGATATAATCAATTGACAAGCCTCGATGTGTCTAATAATATGGCATTGACGGAATTGGGTTGCCAAGGTAATCAATTGACAAGCCTCGATGTGTCTAAAAATATGGCATTGACGGGATTGTGGTGCCCTGATAATCAATTGACGAGCCTTGACGTGTCTAAAAATACGGCACTGACATTGTTGAGTTGTTATTCCAATCAATTGAAGAGCCTTGATGTCTCAAAGAATACGGCTTTGACGAGGTTGTTTTGCTATAATAATCAGTTGACCAGCCTCGATGTCTCAAAGAATACGGCTTTGACGGGTTTGCTTTGCTATAATAATCAGTTGACCAGCCTCGACGTTTCCAAGAATATGGCCTTGACAAGTTTGGATTGTTCTGATAACAAGTTGACGAGTCTTGATATGTCGAATAATACAGTTTTGATGTATTTGACTTGTAGACAGAATAAATTGACGAGCCTCGACGTGTCTAAGGATACTGCTTTGACGTATTTGAATTGCTATAATAACCTGTTGACGAGCCTTGATGTGTCGAAAAATACAAATCTTCAAGAAGTGTATTGTATTAAGAACCAATTGACAAGCCTTGATGTGACGAAGAATACGAAACTTATACATTTACACTGTTATAATAATCAATTGACGAGAATTGATGTCTCGAAAGAGAATACGGCTCTGACAGATTTGTCATGCTATTCCAATCAGATAAACAAAGAGGCTATGGATTCTTTAATCAATAACCTTCCACAACAAGAAGCCGCTTATTTATGTGTTATTAACCAATCATATTCTTCTGAAGGAAATGTATGCACTAAGACGCAAGTCAGTTCTGCAAAAGAAAAGGGATGGCAGGTCTATGCGTATAATGGTGATGTTGACGTAGAATATGAAGGTAGCGACCCTATAGAAAATGATATAATAATTAACGAAGAGAACTTTCCTGATGAGTATTTTCGTGATTATTTAATGAAACTACCTTATGGCGAAGATGGAATAATTACTGCAGAGGAGATAAAAGGAATAACCTTTATAGAGATAGGATTATCTTTTCCTATAGTTAATTTAAAAGGGTTGGAATATTTTACAGCTCTGCAATACCTTTATTTATATGATGCCCAAAATTTAGAAAGTTTAGACGTATCGCAGAATACTGCACTCGTAAAATTGCATTGTAATGGTAGCAAAATAACGAAACTTGACCTTTCTAACAATACGGCATTAACAGAAGTATATTTGTACTCTAACCAAATCACGAGTCTTGATGTAACCAAAAATACTGCATTGACAACACTCGATTGCGGAGGGAATCAGTTAACGAGCCTTGATGTGTCAAAAAATACGGCTCTTGAATATTTGGGGTGTTATGGCAATCAGCTGACAGACCTTGATGTGTCAAAGAATACGTCATTGGCTACTTTGTCGTGTGGAAATAATCAGTTGACTACCCTTGATGTTTCGATGAATACGACACTTAATTATTTGCATTGCGGTGTCAATCAGTTGGCAAGACTTAATGTGTTAAATAATAAAGCATTGACAGATTTGGATTGCCAGAATAATCTCTTGTCGAACCTTGATGTATCAAAGAATACAGCACTAACAAGGCTGTTCTGTAGTGGTAATCAGTTAACAAGTCTCGATGTTTCAAAGAATGCGGCACTGACAGAGTTGTCTTGTTACAGAAATAGGATTAACGAGGAAGCCATGACTTCACTTATTGGCAGTCTACCCATACAGGAACACGCATTTCTTTATGCTATTAAATTAGATGACGATACTGAAGGTAATGTGTGTACCATTGAACAAGTAAAGGCTGCCAAGGGAAAAGGATGGCAGGTGATGGTTCCTTATATGTGGGGATTCGTTGAATATGAAAATTATGAACGTGTTATTGCGATTAATGAGAAATACTTTCCTGATGAGAATTTCAGAAATTTCCTATCCCAACAAAATTATGGACGGGATGGATGGATTACCAAAGAGGAAATAAATATCATTGATAACATAAATGTCAAAGAAAGAAATATTGCCAGTTTAAAAGGTATAGAACACTTCACGGAACTGACGGAGTTAGATTGTAGTGGAAATAGCTTGATTGATCTTGATGTGTCAAAGAATACTGCATTAAAAACCTTGATATGCTTTAATAATCAGTTGACGAACCTTGATGTTTCGAAGAATACGGCACTGACAAAATTGCGATGTTATGAAAACCAAATAAAAGGTGAAGCAATGGATGCTTTAGTAGGTAGCCTTCCACAACAAAAAGGAGCAGAACTGTATGTTATAAATTTGAATGATACGTCAGAAGGCAATATTTGCAATACAACTCAAGTAAATATTGCAAAAGAAAAGGGTTGGATAGTTAAGACTGCATACGGAGCTGATTACGAAGGCAGCGACCCTGCAGGCATTCAAGACATTACATTTGATAAGGATATAAAAACTCCAATCTATGACCTTAACGGCAGAAAATTGAGAGACCTAAGTAAAGGCATCAATATTATTGAAGGCAAAAAAGTAATAGTAAAGTAATTCAATGAGAGTATGATAGTTAATAAAAGTAAGACATGTGCAAAATGCGGTAAAGAAGTGAGTATGACTTTCGGTTATCGCTACTGTGACCAATGTGGTGTGATTTTTTATACCTGTTGTGATTCACATAGCTATTGCCCTTCTTGCGGCAGACAAGTCGAACAATTTAAGGGGAATGGTACTGTTGTCTTTTAAGATGAATCAAGCAAAGAATCGAAGTTACAGATTGATTTCTCCCTGATTCATTCTGATTACCGACCTTGCGGGCTGAAGTAATAATGCTTCAGTCCGCAAGTTTGTTATAGAATATCGCTCGTTTAAGACAAGATAGCTTGTATTTGTTATCGTTAGCGAGGCATGAGAGCATTTTTTATAAATAATTCTTGGTGATTTCCTTCAAAAAGTGTACTTTTGCAAAATAGTAAGCAAAGAAAGTGCATGGAATTATATCACGGAAGTTATACAAACGTTGAGAAGCCTTATGTGCTGAAAAATCGGTACACAAAGGATTTTGGTACTGGATTTTATTGCACCATCATGAAGCAGCAGGCTGAACGGTGGGCAGGGAGGTTTGACACTCCCTTTGTCAATGTCTACGATTATACGCTAAAAGACGGTTTGCGCGTTCTTGAGTTTAAGGAAATGACAGACGAATGGCTCGATTTTGTGGTAGCGTGTAGAAGTGGACAGATGCATGATTTTGATATCGTGATTGGTGCAATGGCTGATGACCAGATTTACAACTACGTTGCAGACTTTATCCGTGGGGTTATTACCAGAGAGCAGTTTTGGGCGCTGGCTAAGTTTAAATATCCTACACACCAAATCGCTTTCTGTACAGAAGCAGCATTAGAATGTCTCACCTTTAAATCTGTTTACTCATTATGACTGGACGTGAAGATCAGAAAGAGAACGACCTGTTCTTTGTTTGCAGTCTGATAGACTATGTCGGGCGCAAGACGAAGAACTATCGAAGCACAATAGTGAATGCTTTGGGCAAAAAGGAATTGCAGCATATTTATGACTACGCTGACGTGTACCATTGTGAGAATATAGATAAAGTGTCAGATGAGTTGATAGCAAAGTATCACATAGAAAACGGCTATTTTGATAATGTCTCTTCTGCCCGTTATGCAATCCCCTCGCATTGGGACATAGGTAAGGTCTATCAGCGTTTAATACTTGATGTTGCGCATGCTACTGATGGAGATATCATTAATACATTGATAGTGGTCTATAATTCATGGATAACACGCAAAATAGATAACTATAATTCTTCGATGTATTACGAGAATCCGGGTTATCTGTTTGAGTCTTATAAAACAGGTGCTGTTCTTGCATAAAAATGAGAATTGTGGTTCACTTCCCCTTATACCACTGCTGCAGCACGTAGAAGGCCTTTTTCTTCTCGCCTTTGTCGGAGTAGAGACCCTTGCGGTTGTAGTAGCCCTCTTCCTGCACGTCGACGATGTAATGCCACTCGCCATTGAGTGAGGTGACCTGTCGAGCATTGATGTTTGCAACCTGTGGGATGATCTCGGCTTGAGTGGACGTCAAACCTACGAATAGCAGAAGTGCTGATAGAATCTGTTTCATTGTGTTTAGTTTGTTTTAGTGAATTGCAGGTGAGAAGATACGAAATAATTCATAATTCATCATGCATAATTCATAATTATTTCGTAATTTTGCCGCTATGAAACAAGAAACGATAACTGAACGATTGGCAAGACTACGCCAGGAACTACGTCGTGAGCATCTGTCGGCCTATATCTTCTTAACGTCCGACCCGCACCAGAGTGAATATACTGCTGACTACTGGAAGGGTAGGGAATGGATAAGTGGTTTCAATGGGTCGGCAGGTACAGCTGTTGTGACGCTGAAGAGTGCTGCTCTGTGGACTGATTCGCGCTATTTCATTGCTGCAGCAGAGCAGTTGGAGGGTACAGAGTTCCAGTTGATGAAGCTGAAGGTGGAAGGTACGCCAACCATCACCGAGTGGCTGGGAAAGGAACTGGCTGAAGCTACGGATAAATCAGTCGGCATCGATGGTATGACGGCATCTGTGAATACTGTAGAGGAATTGATAGGCGACCTGCGTAAACAGGGAGGTATCACGTTGCATACGAATTTCGACGTGCTGAAACGCATCTGGACAGATCGTCCTGCTGTACCTGTTAACAAGGTGGAACTCCAGCCCATTGAACTAACGGGCGAGAATGTGCAGAGCAAGTTGCAGCGTATCCGAAAAGCCTTGCGTGAACAACATGCTGATGGAATGCTGATGGCAGCTCTTGACGACATTGCCTGGACGCTGAACTTGCGCGGTTCAGATGTGCATTGCAATCCTGTCTTTGTGTCATACCTGCTGATAACGTCTCAAAACGCCACCTTGTATATAAATAAGGAGAAGCTAACCAACGAAGTCTACGACTATCTGAAAACCAACAACATCAGTATCGCTCCCTATGAGGGTGTGGTCAAGGGACTGCACGACTACTTCGAATACAATATCCTGCTGGCTCCTGATGAGGTGAACTATACACTTTTCAAAAGTGTCAAGCGAGAAGTGGTGCGAACCACGTCGCCCGTACCCCTGATGAAAGCTGTAAAGAACCAAGCAGAGCAAGAAGGCTTCCGTCGTGCAATGGTGCGTGATGGTGTGGCGATGGTGAAGTTCCTGAAGTGGTTGGAGGAGAATCCTATGCAGACAGAACTGTCTGTTAGCGATAAACTGGAGCATTTGCGTAACGAACAGCCTCTGTATCGTGGCTTGTCGTTTGATACCATTGCTGCCTATGAGCAGCATGGTGCCATCGTGCACTATGAACCTACTGTAGAGAGTGATATCTCACTGGAACCCAAGGGATTCCTGTTGCTGGACAGTGGCGCTCAGTATCAGGATGGTACGACGGATATCACCCGTACGATTGCTCTTGGTCCACTGACAGATGAACAGCGCCGCGTCTATACGTTGGTACTGAAGGGCCATATCGACCTGCAGTTATTGAAATTCCCTGATGGCGCTACCGGGACGCAGTTGGATGCCATTGCCCGTCAGCCCTTGTGGCAAGCAGGCCTGAACTTCCTACATGGCACAGGACATGGTGTAGGCAGTTACCTGAATGTTCATGAAGGTCCGCATCAGATTCGCATGGAGTGGAAGCCTGCCAAGTTGCGTGCAGGTATGACAGTTACAGATGAGCCTGGCGTCTACTTGGAAGGTCGTTTTGGCGTACGCATTGAGAATACTTTGCTGGTAGTTCCTGACAGGGAAACGGAGTGCGGACGTTTCCTTGGTTTCGAGACATTGACGCTCTGTCCGATAGATGTCAAACCGATTGTTACTGAAATGCTTACCGATGATGAACGGTGTTGGCTGAACGACTATCATGCGAGGGTTTATAGGCAACTAAAACAGTACCTTTCTGATGCAGAACAGGCATGGTTGGCTACTGCAACAGCCCCTATTTGACCAAAATGACGGTTGAAAACATAAAAAGTTCGGAAAAAACTTGGCAGTTCGCTGAAATTGTAGTAACTTTGCACCCGCTTTTCGTGGCACTATGTCCGAAGCAGCTAGAAATTAACATTAACAAATAAAATAAATTAAAGCAAAAAGTAACATGATTATTGTACCAGTAAAGGAAGGCGAGAACATTGAGAAGGCCCTCAAGAAGTTTAAGAGAAAGTTTGAAAAGACAGGTGTCGTTAAGGAACTCCGTTCACGTCAGCAGTTTGACAAGCCCTCTGTACTGAAGCGCCTCAAGATGGAACACGCTGTTTACGTACAGAAGCTGCGCGCTACCGAAGAGTAAAAAAGAACGCAGATTATTTGGTAGTTTCAGTTTTTTTTCGTAACTTCGTTGCCGAAAAGATATGTAACGAGTTATGATGACTGAAGATTTTCTGAACTACCTGCGTTACGAACGAAACCGTTCGGAATTAACGGTGTGCAGGTACGAGCAAAGCCTAAGGGACTTTGAGTCGTACTTTAAAAGTCGAGATGGTCAGCTCTCGTGGGAGTCGGTAGACTCGGACATCATCCGTGACTGGATGGAGAGTATGATGGATAAAGGCGACATGGCATCAACAGTGAATAGCTCGTTGAGTGCCGTGCGTTCCTTTTTTCGTTTTGCTTTGTCGAGAGGTCTTGTAACTCATGATCCTTCCTATGTAGTGAAGGGTCCTAAGAAACAAAAGCCCCTACCGCAGTTTGTTCGCGAAGAAGAGATGAATCGTTTGCTGGATACCCCGCAGATGTGGGAAGAGGGTTTTGCAGGTCTTCGCGCGCGTACCATTATTATAATGTTTTATGAGACAGGCATCCGTCTGGCTGAGCTGATTGGCCTGGATGTGACGGACGTAGACTTTGCCGCCCACCAGATTAAAGTAACAGGTAAACGAAACAAACAGCGCATTATACCCTTTGGTGCTGAACTGGAAGCTGTATTACGAGAATATATTACTCAGCGCAATGATCAGTTGCAGGTTGATCAGGCTTTGGTGCTTAGTGATAAAGGTAAGCGGATGACCCGCAGTCAAGTGGAGAAAATCGTTAAGCGGCATCTCTCTCTGACAACGACACTTAAGAAACGTACACCGCACGTGCTGCGTCACTCTTTTGCTACGGCCATGTTGAATAACGGTGCTGGACTGGAAGATGTCCGTCTGCTGCTTGGTCATGAAAGTGTGGCTACTACGCAGATCTATACCCATACGACATTTGAACAACTAAAAAAAATATACGAGAATGCCCATCCACGGGCTTAACCTTATTTATTTACCCTTAAAAATAGGAGGTAACTATGGAAATTAAGATTCAGTCAATTCATTTTGACGCTACTGACAAGTTAGAGGCGTTTATCGAAAAGAAAGTCGCCAAGTTGGAAAAAGCTTTTGAGGATATCCAGAAAGTGGAGGTACAGTGCAAACTGGTGAAACCTGCCACCGCACAGAACAAGGAGGTCAGCATGAGTGTTGCTGTTCCAGGAACGACGCTTT
>Ga0247609_10001236_pt1 | contig 31397 bp, 16 predicted proteins | sample 172DNAGHGlowgp2_FD_193487 | JGI IMG/M metagenome (GOLD analysis project Ga0247609, IMG submission 193487) | Sheep rumen microbial communities from Palmerston North, Manawatu-Wanganui, New Zealand - 1728 DNA GHGlow gp2 | ecosystem: Host-associated > Mammals > Digestive system > Stomach > Rumen ... | reverse complement strand
CTATATCGCTTCTCTTTTCATGTCTCTTTTTTTGACGGTAGCTTTACATTCATGCCTGCCCTGGGGCAGGCGTCACGTACTGCTTCTTGTCTGTTGTCACAGTCTGTCAAAGAACTATCCTCGGCGTTCCGGAATCTACCTGTGCGCGCCTACGGCGGCACGTTCAAACCCGAACGCGGATGCAAAGGTACAACGTTTTTCACAACTGGCAAAACTTTTCAAACGAAAAATTCAAGAAAAACCGATTTTTTTGCAATTCGGGGATGAAAGGGAGGGAATACACATTATATATTAGAGAGATTCCAGCGGGAAGGACTGTTTTTTCAGACAGTGACTAGAAAATCTAGAATATCTAGAATTTCTAGAGAATCTAAAGAAAAAAAGGCTATAGAAGCGTTGGGGTGCTTCTATAGCCTTTTCTTAATTCAGTTTCCGACTCTGTCAGTCTCCGATTCTGTCGAGATGGAATTCACATGCAGAGAACCATTTTCCATTCATGGTGTGTCCGCCGTTGAAAGCAGGGTCGGTCGTGATGCCATAGACTGCTTTCTGCCCCTCGCCAACACGGATGCTGTCGATGGTGACGATGCTCCAGCCATAGCCGTTGCCATTGTTGGCCTCGAGGATATCGTCATAATCATCATCAACCCATGCTGGCAAAGAATGGCTTTCCGCCATTTTCTTGAGTTGTTCCTTCAGCAATCCACCCTCATCGCCGTATGCAGGAACTGCGACAAGTTGCGTAGAGGCATTAGGCTTTGCGACCTTACGCACACTACTATCATGTCGTCCTACAGACACCTTCACTGCCCCACCGACCTTCACCACTACGGAATCCTGGGTCTGCTGTCCTACAGTTGCCACAGAATCATCATTCTCCATGGATTCGGTCTGGGCGAAGATGAACACTGCATTATCGCTTGTACGGTCTGTTCTTGCCACTGCTGTAAGTCGATAGAGTCCAGGTGTAACATACTCCCTCTTCTGTGCATGATAAACGATTCCTCCATTGATATTGTAGGCATCGAGGTAGCGGTCATCGTCATCGCCTGTGAAATGCTGCCCTGTATATGTGTAACGTCCTCCGTCACACTTCTCCGCTTTTATCAGCTCGAAGTCCTCCTCATTGAAATAGTCCCAGTCATCTTCATTGAGTTCAATGCCGTTCATGCTGCCGCATGTAATATCATCCACATTGATATGGATACCCGGATGACGGTTCAGTTTGTAGGCCATTCCCGCCACTTTCTCGCCTATCCAGACCGAAGACGCGATGAATCCCGCGAAGCAGACGAACCAAGCCACAAGCCAGAACAGTCGCTGCTTGAAGCCCATTGGCTTCACCTTTCCCGAATTGCTCATGATGGCGTGGAAGATGCAGTAGATGATGATGAGGAAACCCACAATCAAGCAGACCAACATGATAGCCGACGCCGTGGTGGAGGCAGAGAGCATCTCACCTAAAGAGCCATCGAAAATATGGAAATCAGCCAATTGAGCAGGAAGGAAGAGCAATGCGAAGAAAGCAATCAGCACAAGGACCAAAGGGATAATCAGCAGCAGTGCGATAGAGACGAGGCATCCTTTCAAAATGCATCCCCCTGCTCTATTGACCACCTCTTGGTTCTCGTTTCTGACCTCATTACGTCTGCTGTCGTCCATCACCTCCTGTGCGAGGCTTTGTGGCGTCACATCCACTCCTTTCATTCTCAGTCGATCCTCAGGAGTCTTAGCCACAGGAAGGAGTATAGCCAAGAGGATATATCCGATGATTAGAAAACCAGAGAGCGAACTGATAAAAGAGATGTCAGCGAAGAAGCAAATCGCCAACAGGACAGCATATCCGATTCGCCAGAAAGTGGCGTCCTGGTTGAAATATCCAGCCAGTCCTCCCAGCACACCAGCAAGCATCTTGTTGTTGGCATCGCGAAAGAGTCGTTTATTTCTGAACGAAGAGGCAAAGTTTGGCTCATTATTCGCCGACTTGCTTTCATTTTGGGTCTGTTCATTGGAATCCGTATGGTTTGCTTCTCCCTCTTCCTTAGTTTCATCATCGTTGCCAGTGATATCTTCAGGTGTTCCGATGCGCTTGATGATATCCTGGACATGTTCAATGGTGATAGCCTCCACCCCATTGCTTTTCAGTTCGTTGAGCAGTTCGGCTATTCTTGCCTCGATATCGTCGGCTATTTCATGTCCTCCAGGTTGTGAGCTGAAAGCGCTGCGGAGAGAGTCCTCATAGTTTTTCAACAGTTCGTATGCATCCTCGTCGAAAGCGTAGAGTTGTCCGAAGATGTTGATGGTGATATTCTTTTTCATTTCTCCAATTATAATAAGGTCAATTGTTTTCGATTTTCTTCACACGGAGAAGTTTTACAGTATTCTCAATCTCTCCCCATGCTTCGTCGAGTTGAAGCAGTACGATTTGTCCCTGGTTGGTGAGCATATAGTACTTACGTGGTGGTCCTTGTGTGCTTTCCTTCCATTCGTAGGAGAGCAGTCCATCGTTTTTGAGTCGTGTCAGCAGAGGATAAAGGGTCCCTTCCATCACAATCAGTTCGGCCTCCTTGAGTTGCTGTATGATATCGGAGACATAGCAAGTCTGATCGCGCAGGAGGAGCATGATGCAATACTCAAGCATTCCCTTCCTCATTTGTGATTTTGCATTGTCAACATTCATAGGAATCACTGTTTTAGTTCAAGTTGAAGTCGAACAAACATTCCTTTATTTATTCTCAGGAATGACAATCCAACAGATGATGTACAACAAAATTCCAGGGAAGAAAGCGGTGCAGAACTCCAGGAGGAGATAAGCGATACGTACGAGAGTAGGATCAACGTCGAAATATTCTGCAAGACCGCCACAAACGCCACCAAGCATTTTGCTTGAAGTTGAGCGAAATAATCTTTTCTGTGCCATAATGAGTTTCAGTTTTTTGAATTGTTAAACGATTTGTTTGATGACCCGTCTCGCGAAAACGGGTTGAAACGATTCGTACCGGCCGGATACGTCACGTTTCGATTGCAAAGATATAAAGTTTTTAGTACCTTGCAATACATAGTACTAAGAAAATGCAATATTTTAACATCTTTTAAGAAATAAGCAAAAAAAAGGCCATGGTGGGAAACCATGACCTTATTTATAAGTAAAGAATTCAACTTTAGGAAGTAAAAATGGAAGTAAACTCGCTTCGCTTTTGGGAGTTATGTGCTATGCACAGGACAATAGCATTGAATTGCCGTAGTATCGTCCAGCACGAAAGTGCTTAACTTCCAGCCTGCTCGGCTGGCTTAACTCCCAATTTAACTCCTTATTTATAACTTCCGAAACTTCAGTAAAGAGGTAATACGATTGACGAAAGGCTTACCAGATGGTGACACGATCCTTCTTAGGTACGAAAAGTTTTGCATCCTTCTTGATGCCGAAAGCATCATACCAAGCGTCGATATGAGGCAGCGCGCCATTGACACGCCACTCACCCAAAGCATGAGGGTCGCGGTTGGTGAGGTTGCGAATCTCCTCGGTGGTGATGTTCTGTGCCCATACGTTTGCATAAGCAAGGAAGAAACGCTGTTCAGGTGTAAGGCCCTCCACTTTCTTAAGCGGATGGTTTTGTGTAGCGTTTTTGAAAGCCGCATAAGCCACCTGCAGTCCACCGTGGTCGGCGAGGTTCTCGCCCAGCGTGAGGGAACCGTTGGCATTGAGGTCGGGCAGCACCTTGATGTTGTCGAAGAAATCAGACATCACCTTGGCGCGAGCCTTGAACTTGTCGCCGTCGCCCTGAGCCCACCAGTCGCGGAAGTTGCCGTCCTTGTCGAACTGTCGTCCTTGGTCGTCGAATCCGTGAGTCATCTCATGTCCGATGACCACACCGATAGCACCATAGTTGAACGCATCATCAGCCTTCATGTCGAAGAACGGATACTGGAGAATGCCAGCTGGGAAACAGATTTCGTTTGTGGTCGGGTTATAATATGCGTTGACAGTCTGCGGTGTCATGTACCACTCATCTGGATCCACGGGTTTGTTGAACTTGCGTTCAGCCTCGTCCTTGGAAGCCCAGATGGATACTGCCTTCATGTTCTCATAGAGTGAGAGTTGAGGGTCGATATTGAGCGAAGAGTAGTCGCGCCACTTGTCGGGATAACCGATTTTCACATAGAAAGCGTCAAGCTTGGCCTTAGCATACTGCTTGGTGCTGTCGCTCATCCACTCCTGCGCGTCGATACGCTGTGCGAGGGCAACCTGCAGGTTCTTCACCAATGCCATCATGCGAATCTTGTTCTCGGGTGGGAAGTACTTCTCAACGTACATTTGTCCGACAGCCTCACCAAGCACACCGTTGACAGCATTGACAGAACGTTTCCAACGCGCCTGCTGCTCTTTACGGCCCGACATCACACGTCCGTTGAAGTCGAAGGACTCGGCATACATCTCGTCACCGAGGATGGAAGCCGCTCCGCTGATGATGGAGAATTGAGCCCAGTCTTTGATTTGCTGGACAGGAGCGTCGTTGAGCATATCGATACCTTCCTTCATGGCCTCAAGTTGTCCGACCGACACATTGCCCACAAGAGCGGGATCCATGAAATTCACACGGCAAAGTTCATCCCAGTCAATGCCTTTGTATTGGTTCTTCAGCTCGTCGTAGGTCATCTTATGGTAGTTGGAGGCAGGGTCGCGCAGTTCAACGCGGCTCTTGTGCGCCTTGGCCAGACGAGTTTCAAGTTCCATGATGTTGTTCATCTTCTTTGTGGCATCAGTCTCGCTGTAGCCCACCAATTTGAAGAAGTTGACCACATGTTTCTTGAAAGCCTCGCGTATTTTGACAGTAGCCTCGTCGTCGTTAAGGTAATAGTCCTTCTGTCCGAGGGAGAGCCCACTTTGCGCGAACTGGAGCATGTTCTTCTTGCTGTCCATCATGTCGGCCTCGAGATACATGCCGAAAGGCAGACGTCCCGAAGTGATGGAGTTGGCCACCAGATATTTCTTCAGGGCTTCGCGGTCGTTGATGCTCTCAATGGCCTTGAGGTCGGCCATAATGGGTTTCACGCCATCCTTGTTCTGACGAACGGAGTCCATCATCATGGCGTAAAGGTCGCCGATTTTCTGAGCGACAGAACCTTTCTCATGCTGAGTGGCGGCCAGACCCTCGATGAGTTCGCGAATCTGCTTGCGGTTGTTCTCCGACACCATGTCGAAACTGCCGAAACGAGAATATTCGGGAGCGAGTGGATTGTTAGCAATCCATCCTCCACAAGCATACTGATAGAAGTCGGTGCCAGGTGCAACGGACGGATTCATGTTCTCCAGATGGATGCCTATACCCCTTTCTTGGGCATTGGCAGCGAAAGATGTTGCCATCATAGCTGAAATGATTAGTAGTTTTTTCATTGTTGATGAGTATTTATTGTTGAAATATTTTTCTTTGTAACGGAGGAGGATAAAGAAATAATAAGAAGCCATAAAGCAGTTGAGGCTAAGCTTCCGCATGTGCCTCGTCGAGGGCGGTCATGGCCTGTTCCCATTCGTCCTCAGCCTGTTGGAGTTGCGCTTTCAGTTCGGCATGGCGTGTGAAGAGTTCTGCCTTCTGGGCTCCTTCAGGAGTGGAGAGTTCTTGTTCAACGACAGCTATACTTTCCTCCAGTTTTGTAACATTTTTTTCAGCGTCTTCGACCGCCTTCTCCAGTTTGCGCAACATCTTCGTCCGCTCTTTCATCTGGAGGTATGTCATTTTTCCGCCAGTAGAGGGTTCTGTCTGCGTTGAGGTTATGTTTGAGGCTACGGTGTTGCTTGTTGACGGGCTACCGGCAGACGACATGGAGCCCTGCAATTGGTCGAGCGACTCTATCTGCTTTTTTTGAAGGAAGTCATAGATGCCTCCGATATGCTCGCGCACCTTACCTCCTCCGAACTCATAGACTTTCTCCACCAATCCGTCGAGGAAGTCACGGTCGTGGCTCACGACGATGACTGTTCCGTCGAAATCGCGGATGGCCTCTTTCAGTACATCCTTTGAACGCATGTCAAGGTGGTTGGTCGGCTCGTCGAGGATAAGGAAATTGACGGGTTCAAGTAATAAGCGTATCATTGCCAAACGACTTCTTTCACCACCAGAGAGAACTTTGACGAATTTGTCGCCGGCTTCCCCGCCAAACATAAACGCCCCAAGGATATCCCTGATTTTCAATCGCATATCACCACGTGCCACACGGTCAATGGTGTCGAAGACTGTGATGCTATCGTCAAGCAGTTGCGCCTGGTTCTGTGCGAAATAACCGATTTGCACCTGATGGCCCACCTTGAGGTTTCCCTCGAATGGTATCTCTCCCATGATGCATTTGACAAGTGTGGACTTGCCCTCTCCGTTATTGCCTACGAACGCCACTTTCTCACCACGTTTGATGGTGAGGTTGACACCGCTGAACACCAGATGTTGTCCATAAGATTTCGACACTTCATCGCAGATGACGGGATAGTCACCGCTTCGCAGGCATGGAGGGAACTTCAAGTGCATGGACGAGTTATCCACCTCATCGACCTCCACCGGTACGATACGCTCGAGTTGTTTGATGCGGCTCTGGACTTGGTTGGATTTGGTGGGTTTATACCTGAACCGCTCAATAAAGTCCTTGATGTCGGCTATCTCTTTTTGTTGGTTCTCGTAGGCACGCATCTGTTGTTCATGCCTCTGTGCCCGTAACACGACATACTCGTCGTACTTCACCTTATAGTCGTTGAGTTTGCCACAGGAGATTTCAATCGTGCGGTTGGTGACATTATTTATGAAAGCCCGGTCGTGGCTGACAAGGATGACAGCGTTAGCCCTTGTGGCAAGGAATTGCTCAAGCCATTGAATAGAACCGATGTCAAGGTGGTTGGTCGGCTCGTCGAGCAGCAACAGGTCGGGGTGCATGAGAAGGAGTTTGGCCAGTTCGACACGCATACGCCAGCCTCCACTGAACTCAGAGGTAGGTCGGTTGAAATCGTCACGACTGAATCCCAATCCCTGTAAGGTTTTTTCCAAGTCGGCATGGTAGTTGAGTCCTCCCATCATGCTGAACCGCTCGTTGAGGTGGGTATACTTATCGACCAAAGCCAAGTAGTCCTCCGACTCATAGTCCGTCCGTTGCACCATCTGCTGGTTGAGTTCGTCAAGTCGCGCCTGCATCTCCTTCACGTGGGCAAATGCGGTTTCTGCCTCCTCCATGACGGTTCGTTCATCGCTAAGCACCATTACCTGAGGCAGATAACCCACGGTGCAATCTTTCTGCTTGGCAACCACACCTGATGTGGGATTCTGCAGTCCAGCAATGATTTTGAGCAATGTGGACTTTCCCGCCCCGTTTTTACCGACAAGGGCTATACGATCGCCACTGTTGACGACAAAATTAGCCCCGCTGAAAAGAGGGACGGCACTGAATTCCACACTGAGATTCTCTACTGATACCATGATTGATTCGTTATCGGAGGTTTCGGAGTATTCGGAATGATAGGAGGTTTCGAAGTATTCTGAACCTCTTACTAAAAAAGGAGCACCAAAGATGCTCCTTCTCCGTGGTAGGGACGATCGGGTTCGAACCGATGACCTCTGCAATGTGACTGCAGCGCTCTAAACCAGCTGGGCTACGCCCCTATTTCAAATTCCGAATGCAAAGGTATAACTTTTTGTCGAGTTCCCAAATTTTATCCGTGTTTTTTTTATCCTTGTAATAAAAAAGGAGAAATAGGACCGTTAATTGGATAAAAAAGGCTAACTTTGCATTTGTTTTCACTGTGAGGTAAAAGTTTGATTTCGCTGTGAGATGTTAGACGGATGAGCAACACCCCATTTTGAACGCCGAGAAATGACGTCGGTTACTCATCGTATATGCAGCAAGCGGGTTACCCCACAGTCAATCGACACATACAGATTATGAACATATTAGAACTTAGCGAACAAGAGATTAACCGCCGCAACAATCTTGATGAGTTGCGTGCGATGGGAATAGACCCATATCCCGCAGCAGCGTATCCCACCAATGCTTTCTCCACTGACATCGTCAGTGAATTCAAGGACGATGCCGAACCTCGAGAGGTATGCGTGGCAGGTCGCATGATGAGCCGCCGTATCATGGGCAAGGCATCATTTGTTGAATTACAGGACTCCAAAGGCAGAATCCAAGTTTATGTCACACGTGATGACATCTGCCCTGAAGAAAACAAAGACCTTTACAACACTGTGTTCAAGAAGTTGCTCGACTTGGGCGACTTCATCGGTGTGAAGGGCTTCGTGTTCCGCACCCAGACCGGTGAAATCAGCGTCCACGCCAAGTCGTTGACCCTGCTTTCTAAGAGCATCAAGCCCCTCCCAGTGGTGAAGTACAAGGACGGTGTGGCCTACGACAAGTTCGACGACCCCGAACTGCGTTACCGCCAGCGTTATGTTGACTTGGCAGTGAACGAGGGTGTGAAAGACATCTTCCTCAAGCGTGCCATCGTGACCCGCACCCTTCGCAACATCCTTGACCGCAACGGATATACCGAAGTGGAGACCCCTGTACTGCAGACTATTGCCGGTGGTGCCACTGCACGTCCGTTCATCACCCATTTCAACGCCTTAAACCAGGACATGTATATGCGCATTGCCACAGAGCTCTATCTCAAGCGCTTGATTGTAGGTGGTTTCGAAGGCGTATACGAGATTGGCAAGAACTTCCGCAACGAAGGTATGGACAAGACCCACAATCCCGAGTTCACCTGCATGGAACTCTACGTGAGTTACAAGGACTACAATTGGATGATGTCGTTCACCGAGCAGATGCTCGAAGAGATATGCACTGCAGTCAATGGCAAGCCAGAGGTAGAGATAGACGGTCAGGTCATCTCGTTCAAGGCACCTTACCGTCGCCTGCCCATTCTTGACGCCATCAAGGAGAAGAGTGGTTACGACCTGGAAGGCAAGAGCGAGGACGAGATTCGTGAAATCGCCGTGAAGTTAGGCATCGAGGATACAGAGCACATGGGCAAGGGAAAACTCATCGACGAGATTTTCGGTGAGACCGCCGAAGGCACATTCATCCAACCTACCTTCATCACCGACTATCCTGTCGAGATGTCGCCTCTGACCAAGATGCACCGCTCTAAACCTGGTTTGACCGAACGTTTCGAGTTGATGGTCAACGGTAAGGAACTGGCCAACGCCTATAGTGAGCTGAACGACCCGATAGACCAAGAGGAACGCTTCATCGACCAGATGAAACTGGCCGCCAAGGGTGACGATGAAGCCATGATTATCGACCACGATTTTCTCCGCGCATTGCAGTACGGAATGCCTCCCACTAGTGGTATCGGCATCGGCATCGACCGACTCGTGATGCTGATGACCGGCAAGTTCGCCATCGGCGAGATTATGCTGTTCCCTCAGATGCGTCCCGAGAAGCGAGTTCCCAAAGACCCTGTGGAGAAATTCGTAGAGGCTGGTTTTGCCGAGGATATTGTGCCTGTACTCCAGAAGGTAGGATACAATCTGGTGGGCGACCTGGCTGGCGGCAACGCCCAGAAGGTTCAGCAACAGATAGGCGAAGTGCTGAAAAAATTTAAACTTGACATCCAGAAACCCAGCGTGGATGAACTGAAGTCGATTATCGACCGTCTCAGCGAAGCGGAGTAATTGGGAGGATTCGGAATAATCTGATTTGCCTGAATAATCTGAGCAATCGGATGACCTCCTACCCACATTTCATTGCTTATCACGAAAATTCATTGCTTATCATAAAACAGAAAACGAGATGATGGATTTTGAAGGTTGTGGACGAGTGGCGATTATGGGTGGTGGCAGTTGGGCCACAGCTATAGCCAAGATTGTCATGAACCACGAAGAAAGCATCAACTGGTACATACGTCGCGAGGACAGGATAGCGGAGTTCAAGGAGTTAGGCCACAACCCCGCTTACCTGACTGGTGTACATTTTGACATCAGCCGCATCAACTTCTCCTCCGACATCAATGCCATAGTGAAGAACTCCGACACCTTGATTTTCGTGACTCCCTCACCCTATTTGAAGAGTCATCTGAAGAAACTCAAGACCAACCTGAATGACAAGTTCGTGGTAACCGCCATCAAAGGCATCGTGCCAGACGACAATCTGGTCATCTCCCGTTATTTCCAACAGACTTACAAGGTTCCCGAGGACCAAGTTGCCTCAATAGGTGGTCCTTCCCATGCCGAAGAAGTGGCTTTGGACCGCTTGTGCTACCTGACTGTTGGTTGCCGAAATTTGGACAGAGCACGTTTAGTGGCCAACATCCTGACTTCACGCAACGTGACGACATCCATCAGCACCGATATTGAAGGCATTGAATACGCCAGCGTGCTGAAGAATGTGTATGCTATCGCCGCAGGTATCTGTCACGGTTTGAAATATGGCGACAACTTCCTGGCTGTCCTCAATGCCAACGCCTTGCAGGAGATGGAGCGATTCATCGACACCGCCGTGCCATGCGACAACCGAAAGATTATCAACTCGGTGTATATGGGCGACCTTCTGGTCACCACCTACTCCAACTTCTCGCGCAACCGTGTGTTCGGCACTATGATAGGCAAAGGCTACAGTGTGAAAACCGCCCAGCTGGAGATGGAGATGATAGCCGAGGGTTACTACGGCACGAAGTGCATGATGCAACTCAACAAGCGTTTCAAGGTGTACATGCCTATCCTTGAGACTGTTTACAACATACTCTATGGCAAGGGAAAACCTGAGCAGGAAATCAAGAAACTGTCGGAGACTTTCAGGTAAAAACAACAATAATTATAAAAATATCAACAATGGAAAACCTTAAACTTGAGATTAGCAAAGCCGCCCAGTTCTTAGCAGCTGGTGCAGTGGAGAGTTATGAGCCCAAGGCCAAAGCCGCCATCGAGGCTCTTGAGAACGGAACATGCCAAGGCAACGACTTCCTCGGTTGGCTTCATCTGCCATCAGAGACGAGCAAGGCTTTTCTCGACGACATCAAAGCTACCGCCAAGGTACTGCGCGAGAACTGTGAGGCTGTCGTAGTAGCTGGTATCGGTGGCAGTTATCTTGGTGCCCGTGCCGTGATTGAATGCTTGGAGAACAGTTTCTCGTGGCTTCTTCCCGCCAAGGGACCACGCATTCTATTTGCCGGCAACAACATCGGTGAGGACTACTTGAGCGAACTCATCGGTTATCTGAAAGGCAAGAAATTCGGTGTAATCAACATCTCGAAGTCCGGCACTACCACTGAGACCGCCATCACATTCCGTCTGCTGAAGAAGATGTGTGAGGACCAGCGTGGCAAGGAGGAAGCCAAGAAGGTGATTGTGGCCATCACTGACGCCAAGAAAGGCGCAGCACGCACCACCGCCGACAAGGAAGGCTATAAGACCTTCGTCATTCCCGATAACGTAGGCGGTCGTTTCTCTGTGCTCACTCCAGTAGGTCTGTTGCCTATCGCCTGTGCCGGTTTCGACATCGACCAGATTATCGCAGGTGCCCAAGCTATGGAAGCCCAGACAGGCAGCGATGTGCCTTTCGCAGAGAATCCGTCAGCTATGTATGCCGCTGTCCGCAACGCGCTCTACGCTGCTGGCAAGAAGATAGAAATCCTCGCCAACTTCCAGCCCAAGTTGCACTTCATGAACGAATGGTGGAAGCAACTCTACGGTGAGTCTGAAGGAAAGGATGGCAAAGGTATCTTCCCCGCCGCTGTTGATTTCACCACCGACCTCCACTCCATGGGACAATGGATTCAGGATGGCGAGCGCACCATTTTCGAGACAGTGATTTCTGTAGGTGAGCCCAACAGCACACTTCAGGTACCCAGCGACGAGGAGAACCTTGATGGCCTGAACTTCCTTGCTGGCAAGCGCATCGACCAAGTGAACAAGATGGCAGAACTCGGCACCCAGTTGGCTCATGTTGACGGTGGTGTGCCCAACCTTCGCATCGTGCTGCCACAACTCAATGAGTACTATGTAGGTCAGTTGATTTACTTCTTCGAGAAGGGTTGCGGTATCAGCGGTGAGATTCTCGGTGTGAACACCTTTAACCAGCCAGGTGTGGAAGCCTACAAGAAGAACATGTTCGCCCTGCTCAACAAGCCTGGTTATGAGGCAGAAAGCAAAGCCATCCAGGAAAGACTGGGATAAGCGAACAGAAGAAATTACAGTAAACGGAAGATTCGGAAGTTCCGGGTTTTCTGAACGTCATCAAAAGATTAGGGATGCATTTGGTTGCGTCCCTTTTTTTATGCGATATCGTCGAACATCATATGTGGATTTGAGGATTAAAGTATTTCAAAACTAAATAATAATACAATGAGAAAAAACTTTTGTCTTTAGGATTATAAATGTATTCAGAATCACATCATAACTCATCTTTTATTCGTAATTTTGTAGAAATTTAGAAAGAATCTTAGAAAGAAAAAATGATGAGAAAAGCACTTTTGAGTGCATGTTTAGCACTCGTAACCCTAACCACACATGGTCAGATTCAGACCAATTCAGGCATGCAATATCTGATGAATGGTCAGAAAGACATGTCGACCGACTTCTATGACCTGAGCAACACTTACTTCCTCGCCGACAGTCTGTGCAGTTTCGATTTGCAGTCAGGCATCGGTACGGTGGAATGGAAACGCTACCGGTTGAGTCCCCGACAAGCCTTCAACACCAATGGCTATTGGCCGGTGCCGATGAGGATGCTTGATTTCCCCGACACACAATACGACAACGACCCATGCCTTCGGCTTCAACTGCAGTTCGTTTCTCCGCGAACCGTTCGTGTCACAATGGTCACCACGCCTGTGGATGTAGTGAACGACGATGCCAACGATGTGATGCTATGCGGAGTACCTACCACCGACCACAGTTGGAAAGGAAGTGATAACGGCAAGGTCATCCGATATCAAAGCGAGTTTGGTACAATTGAGATTCAGAAACATCCCTGGCGATTGGTTTTGAAAGACAAAAACGGCAAGATACTGACCCAAACCCGTCATATCATTGACAACGATTCCACACAAGTGAAGTTGCTTCCCTTCTCATTCATCAAGCGAGGCAGCGACAATTCCCGTTCAGTGAATCCTGTTTTCCTGCTTTCTCCAGGCGAACGTATTTACGGTTGCGGTGAGTCGTTCACAAGCCTCAACAAAGTCGGTCAGAAAGTCCACCTCTTTGTCACCGACCCCCAGGCACCCGAGACCGATGGCCAGTACAAACCCGTTCCATTCTTCTTCAGCAACCGCGGCTACGGTGTCTTCATGCACACCTCCGCCCCTGTGACCTGCGACTTCGGTGCCTCGTATATCGGCGCAGACCGTCTGTTCATGGCCGACGAGAAAATAGACCTTTTCATCTTCTTCGGCGAACCCGCAGAGATACTCGACGCTTACACCGACATCACAGGCAAGAGTCCGATGCTTCCGCTCTGGACCTTTGGCACCTGGATGAGCCGCATCACCTACTTCTCACAGGAAGAAGGAATGGATATCGCCAACCAGTTGCGGAAACACAAGATACCGAGTGATGTGATTCATTTCGACACGGGTTGGTTCGGCGTGGATTGGCAATGCGACTATGAGTTTGCCAAAGACCGATTTCCTGACCCAGAGGGTATGCTCAAGCAGATGGATGACATGGGCTTCCACACATGCCTGTGGCAACTCCCCTACTTCACTCCCAAAAACCGTTATTTCAAAGAACTGGTAGAAGAAGGCATGCACGTGAAGAACGCCAACGGTGGCATGCCCTACGAGGACGCAGTGCTCGACTTGAGCAATCCCAAGACCGTGGCTTGGTACCAAGAGAAAATCGGAAACCTGATTCGTCAAGGTGTGGATGTGATTAAGTGCGACTTTGGTGAGGCCGCTCCTCTGAACGGATTCTACGCTAGCGGCAAAGGAGGGCTCTATGAGCACAACCTCTACCCGCTTCGTTACAACAAAGCTCTTTGGGAAGCTGTGAAACAATACAGTGGCGACGGTGTGATTTGGGCCCGCAGTGCATGGGCAGGCTCCCAGCGCTATCCACTGCATTGGGGTGGTGATGCCGCTACCACCAATACCGGTATGCTCGGCGATTTGCTAGGTGGCCTGAGTTTTGGTTTGAGTGGATTCTCTTTCTGGAGTCACGACATGGGTGGTTTCGTCACCGCATCCCCAGAAGACATCTATCGCCGTTGGTTACCATTCGGTTTCCTTTCGTCGCACACACGTGCCCATGGCGCACCTCCCACTGAACCTTGGCTTATCAGCGAGAGTTTCACCAAAGCCTTCCGCGACTGCGCCGAAATGAAATACAAGTTGATGCCCTATGTCTATGCCCAGGCCAAGGACTGCAGCGAACGCGGTCTGCCGATGGTGCGAGCCCTCTTTGTGGAATTTCCTAAAGACCCAGGTGCATGGCTGGTTGAAGACGAATACCTTTTCGGCAGTCAAATCCTCGTAGCTCCTTTGTTGGAAAATGGTGACAGCCGTATGTGCTACCTTCCAGAAGGCAAGTGGATTGACTACCAAAGCGGTAAGGTCTACAACAGCGGTTTCTGCGAAATCAAGGTAGGCAAGATTCCAGCAGTGATACTTGTGCGCGACGGTTCTCTCATTCCTCATGTCCCTCTTGCACAACACACAGGACAGATAGACTGGAGCAAGATTGAATGGAAATCATACAAGGCCAATGCCAAGAAATGTGTAGGTTATCTCTTCAAACCAGGCGACACAGAGATTCAGAGAATCGAGAGATAGGAGAATGAGGCAAGTTCTTCACAACATCATCGGAATAACGATATAACGAAATATCGATATAACGATATAACGATATTTACGTATTAATATATATAGATATTGAAATGTTTACACATTTATAAATGATTAAGAAACTATTACGCCATGTGGGGCGTTTCAAGACCGCATCGATTCTCACACCCGTCTTCACAACATTGGAAGTGGTGATGGGTGTGCTGATTCCCTACGTCACGGCCTGGATTATCGACCGTGGCATCATGCAGGGCAACATGAACAATGTGTATCTTTACGGAGGCATCATGATTGTGATGGCGGCTTTGAGCATGACGTTCGGCATTTTCTCTGGTAAATTCTCTGCACTTGCCTCTTCTGGTTTCGCCTACAACCTTAGAGATGCCATGTTCAAGAACATCCAGACGTTCTCGTTCGCCAACATCGACAAGTACAGCACTGCTGGTCTGATTACCCGTATGACCACAGATGTCAGCAACCTTCAGAGTGCATTCCAGATGGTTTTGCGCATCTCAGTCCGTGCACCGCTCAATCTGGTTTTCAGCATTCTCATGTGCGTGTTCATCAACATGAAGATGAGCTTGATATTCATTATCGCCATGTTGATTCTCGGCACCTCACTCTACTTCATCATCAGCAAGACGGTGAAGTTGTTCACCCAGGTGTTCACCAAATACGACGACATGAACAAGAGCGTTCAGGAGAACATCTCTGCCATCCGCGTCGTGAAAGCCTTCGTTCGCGAGGACTACGAGAACAAGAAGTTCGCCAATGCTGCCAAGGGGCTTTACAAGTTGTTCGTAGGCACGGAGAAGTTGATGGCCATCAACCATCCTGTGATGTCCACAGTGGTTTACGGGTGCATCATCGCTTTGTCATGGTTCGGTGCCCATTTCATCGTGGCAGGCGACCTGAGTACAGGTCAGCTGACATCTCTGTTCACCTATGTGATGACCATACTGAACTCCCTGATGATGCTGTCGATGATTTTTGTTCAGATGACGATGAGTGCCGCCAGTGGCAAGCGCATCGTGGAGGTACTGGACGAGCAAGCCGATGTCTCCAATCCCGAGCATCCTGTGATGGAGGTTCCTGACGGCAGCATCTCGTTCAAGGATGTCAGTTTTTCATATGGCAGCAGTGAGTACGCCATCAAGGACATTAACTTGAGCATCAAGTCGGGCGAGACCATCGGTGTGATTGGAGGCACAGGTTGTGGTAAATCGACGCTGGGCAATCTCATCTGCCGTCTGTACGACGTGAACAAAGGTTCGGTTGAGGTCGGCGGCATAGATGTACGCCAGTACGACATGGAACGTCTTCGCAACGAGGTGTCAATGGTGTTGCAGAACAATGTGCTGTTCTCCGGTACCATCCTCGACAACTTGCGTTGGGGCAAAAGCGACGCCACCTTGGAAGAATGTCGTGAGGCCTGCCGCATGGCCGTTGCCGACGAGTTCATCGACCGCATGATTGATGGTTACGACACGATGATAGAACAGAACGGCAACAATGTCTCTGGTGGTCAGAAACAGCGTCTGTGCATTGCCCGTGCATTGTTGAAACGTCCGAAGATATTAATTCTGGATGATTCAACAAGTGCTTGTGACACCGCTACCGATGCCAAAATACGCAAAGCCTTCAAGGAGGAGATTCCCAACACCACCAAAATCATCATCGCCCAGCGCATACAGAGTGTGGCAGACGCCGACCGCATCATCGTGATGCAGAGCGGTCGTGTGGTGGGTTTTGACAGCCATGAGGAGTTGCTCAAGCACTGTGACCTCTACAGTGAGATTTACCGCACTCAGACAGAGTTGTCGGGTGACTTTGACGAGAAGCAGAAAGGAGGTGCCGCATGAAAAAGTTCAGGAAAATCTTCGGTGTGAGGATGGACGTAGGCGGCAGGATGCGCGGTGGAGGCCCTAATGCGGGTCGATTTGCCAATGCAAGTATGCCAGAAGGCGGTTGGGCAACCCTCAAGCGTCTGATGCGTTATGTCACCAGCCGTTACAAGTTCTCCTTGATATTGGTGGTGGTGTGTATCATTGTCTCCTCTATCACAAGTCTGGTATCGACCATGTTCATCCGAACGCTCATCGACGACTATGTGATGCCATTGACGCAGACATCGAATCCCGATTTCCATCCCTTGGCAATGACGCTGTTGAAACTCGGCATCATCCTCGCCGTCGGAGTGATTTGTGCCTATGCCAACAACCGCATCATGATCAACGTGGGACAAGGCACACTGCTGCGTCTGCGCACCGACCTCTTCAGGCATATGGAATCGTTGCCTATCAAATACTTCGACCAGCATGCCCACGGCGACATCATGTCGGTCTACTCTAACGATGTAGATACACTACGGCAATTGGTGGGTCAGAGCATACCACAGGTGTTCAACACTGTTTTCAGTCTGGTCATCACCATCGCCTGCATGATAGAGTTGAGTGTGCCACTGACAGTCCTGACTGTCGTGATGTCGTTCGTGATGGTTTTCACGACGCGCAAACTCGGTGCACGTTCCGCAAAATACTTCACCAACCAACAACGCAGCCTTGGTGCCGCCAACGGCTTCATCGAGGAGATGCTCAGCGGTCAGAAGATTGTGAAGAGTTTCTGTCATGAAGACGAGGCCATCGCCCAGTTCGAGGTGCTCAACGAACAACTTCGTTCCAACACCTACAATGCCAACAAGACCGCCAACATCGTGATGCCAGTGAATGGTAACCTTGGCAACCTGATTTACGTGCTATGCGCCATCATCGGTGCCTTGATAGCCTTGTCGGGACATATCGAACTGACGGTGGGAACCTTGGTGTCGTTCCTCACGCTGAGCAAGAGCTTCACCCAGCCCATCTCGCATCTGAGCCAGCAGGTGAATAGTGTGCTGTCGGCCTTGGCGGGTGCAACCCGTGTTTTCAACCTGATAGACGAGCAACCCGAAAACGAGACGGGAGCCAATGTCAGCCTGGTGAATGTGGAAGAGTCTTCCGACGGCAGTCTGCATGAGACGAAGAAACGCACCAACCTTTGGGCATGGAAACGTCCGACATCTGACGGCGCTTTCGAACTTATCCGCCAACAAGGCAAGATAGAGCTTTTCAACGTGGATTTCGGTTACAATCCCGACACCCAAGTGCTCTTCGACATCATGCTGACAGCCTATCCTGGTCAGAAGATAGCGTTGGTGGGTGGCACAGGCGCAGGCAAAACCACCATCACCAACCTCATCAACCGTTTCTATGACATCCAAGATGGCAAGATTCTCTATGACGACATCGATGTCAAGGATATCCAACGAGAGCACTTACGCCGCAGCTTGGGCATGGTGCTTCAGGAAACCCACCTGTTCACAGGCACCGTGATGGACAACATACGCTATGGCCGTCTCGACGCCACTGACGAGGAGTGTATGGCCGCCGCCGAACTGGTCAACGCAGACGACTTCATCGTCCGACTGGCCGACGGTTACGACACATGGCTCTCTGGCGACGGCACCAACCTGAGCCAAGGTGAGCGACAGCTTATCGCCATCGCCCGCGCTGCAGTGGCCAATCCGCCAGCTTTGATTCTCGACGAGGCCACTTCCAGTATCGACACGCGCACAGAACGGTTGGTTCAGGAAGGCATGGACCTGTTGATGAAAGGCCGCACCACATTGGTTATCGCCCATCGACTGAGCACCGTAAGAAACGCGGACTGTATCATGGTGATGGAACACGGTCGCATCATCGAACGAGGCACCCATGACGAACTTCTCGCCTTGAAAGGCAAATATTATCAGTTATATACCGGCAACCAGATTGAGTGAGTCTTTTTGTCCCGAATTAGTGAATTTGAGAATTAGTTCTGAATACATACATCATGATTAAGGAATATCAAATACGAGTGGAGCCCAAAGTGGCATCCAGCGAGCAAGGCATTTTGCGCTTCCTCTCACGCAGTGAGGGATTGAGTAGTGACGAGGTGAAGGGTGTGAGGGTTTTGAAACGAAGCATCGACGCCCGTCAGCGCAAGATTTACGTCAACCTCACAGTACGAGTGTTTATCAATGAACTTCCTCCGGAAGATGACTTTTTGCCCGTTGTTTATGGCCAAGTGGATGACGCACCACAGGCCATAGTGGTGGGTGCTGGTCCCGGCGGTCTGTTCGCCGCTCTACGACTCATTGAACTTGGCATACGTCCCATCGTGGTGGAGCGCGGCAAGGACGTGCATGAACGCCGCAAGGACATTGCCCGTATCTCTCGTGAGCACAAAGTGGATTCAGAGTCCAACTATTCTTTCGGTGAGGGCGGTGCTGGAGCCTTTTCCGACGGGAAACTCTTCACGCGCAGCAAAAAACGCGGCAATAGCGAGAAGATACTCAACGTGATGTGCCAGCATGGTGCATCAACGAGTATTCTCACCGATGCACATCCACATATTGGTACTGACAAACTGCCGAAGGTGATAGAAAACATCCGCGGCACCATCATCCGCTGTGGTGGCGAGGTGCATTTCCAGACCCGCATGGATGCCCTCCTTATTCATGAAGGCAAGGTGATGGGTATCCAGACCAACAAGGGAGAGACTTTCGAGGGACCTGTGATTCTCGCTACAGGCCATTCTGCACGTGATGTTTATCGCTGGCTATGGAAGAACGGCGTGGATTTAGAGTGCAAGGGAATAGCGATGGGCGTTCGTTTGGAGCATCCATCCCTACTCATCGACCGTTTGCAATACCATAACCCCTTGGGACGAGGCGAATACCTGCCGGCGGCAGAGTACAACATGGTGACTCAAGCCCAAGGGCGTGGTGTCTATTCCTTCTGCATGTGTCCTGGCGGTGTGGTTGTACCCGCCGCGAGTGGCGCTCACCAGGTAGTGGTGAACGGAATGTCGGCCAGCAGCCGCAACTCACAGTGGAGCAACAGCGGCATGGTGGTGGAGATACGTCCCGAGGACCTTTGTGATAAGTCTTTGGTTACCAGCCAGACCATCGATGCCATCAACGACCGTCTGTCAGTAATCCGTCAACAGTGGGATGCCACATCACCGTTGGCGATGATGTACTTGCAGGAGGAGTTGGAATACACTTGCTGGATAGAAGGCGGTATGCGTCAGACAGCTCCTGCACAGCGTATGAGCGACTTTGTGGAAGGAGTGGCGAGCAGCGACTTGCCACCCACCTCATATACGCCTGGTGTGGTGCCGTCACGCATCGACTCTTGGCTGCCTCCATTTATGGCAAGCAGATTGCAGGAAGGGTTCACCACGTTCGGGAAGAACAAGAAAGGCTTCCTCACCAACGAGGCAACTGTCATCGCCATCGAGACCCGTACATCCGCGCCAGTGCGTATTCCCCGTGACAAAGAGCGTCTGCAGCACATCTGCATCCAGGGTCTGTTCCCATGCGGTGAAGGCGCTGGCTATGCCGGAGGCATTGTTTCTGCCGCAGTGGATGGAGAGCGTTGTGCCGAAGCACTCAGTGCATACATGAAAAGCCAGATATAAACATCCAATCACTGAGGAAGTTGAATATAAAGGGCCGCGTAAAAATGCGCGGCCCTTTATGATTATTCCAGAAAGATTGTCCTCACTTCATCACAACCTTATTACCATTGATAATGAAAATACCCTTCTGAGTGGGCTTGCCACTGAGCTTGCGACCACTGAGGTCGTAATATGCGCCAGCCTCATGGTCAATGGTAAATGGTAAATGTTCAATGGATGTTGTTTCCTCGCCGAAGTTCAGGACAAAGGAATTGACAGTGTTATTGTCGCCGATGGATTCGCCACATATCAGGCCATTGTTCAAGGTGAAGTATGCGCGGAAAGACTTGATGGTCATGTCGGCTTCGGGATAGTATAGATAGTTGTCCGCTCCGAGATAGAGCATCGTCTTGTCTTCACCACCTGTAACGTAGGGTGAGTATATGCCGTGGAAGTTGGCGTCTTCACCAATGACGTCCGTTGGTTCTGTGCTACTGATGGTCACACCATTGAACACAGGGTTGGCAATGTCTTCCAAGCCATCGTCTGTCCACTTGACGAGATAAGATTTTCCTGCATCCATGGCTTCGGCTGTCACGAAGTCCAACGTCAGTGAACCACTGGAGAAGGTGGCGGTGCTGAGTGTCACAATAGTGGCTCCATAGAGCGGGCAATCCTCATCGGTAAGTTGTTTTTTACTGAGTGCAAACGGCAGGCAGATGGTATTCCACCCTTTGTCCTTATATAAAGTGCGTCCTGCAAGCGTTACATTGACAGTCTTTCCTTCGGCTGCTCCGATGATATCGGCATTCTTCGCCCCTTCCACCATAGCGCGGTCGTCATCGAGTAATTCTACCGTTGTGCAGGGTTCATTAATCATAACATTGCGGAAGTAGTTGATGTCCTCTGCTGAGACGCCAAGCGAATTGAGGAAATAGTTTTCGAACTTGTCACGGAGGGTTTCACCTTCGAGTGCAAGAATCACGTCGATACGATCCTGGAACGAGGTCTTCAAACGGTTTGTGGCACCAGGCGCAGCGGAGAAAGACGTCAACTCATAGTCCTTGTAAATCTGGTCGATGGTAAGACCAAGCACACCTTCAAGCAGGAATGCAAGCATACCAGTACGGTCGGCTCCCCAAGCACAATGGAAATAAACGCCCTTGCCCTGACGGAAGTGGTTGAGAATGAAATCAAACTCTTCCTTTATGCGTTGCTGCGTTGCGCTCTCACTGAGGTTGGCAGCCGTAAAGTCGTTCGCTGCGGCAAAGTAGTAGTCTTCACCGAGCGTGAAACCGAAGGCCGATGTGCCACAACCAAGGTCTTTATCATAGTCTTCTTTCCAGCGGAGGTCTATCTCGCCGCCCACTCCGAGGTCACGCAAGGTCTGGAGGTCTTCGGCAGTAGTGTTGGCGTATCCGTTGAGGGTAGAACCGCGGAAGAGGTGTCCGTAGTTCGTGCGGTGTCCGTCTTGTGTCAGCCAACCACCGAAGTCGCGGATGTTATAGGCAGAAGGAGCATAAACCATACGCAAGTTGCCCTTCGTCGTGATGTGGCCCTGAGAGATGACGCTTTCTCCATCTGTGATGGCATATTCAAATTCAGAGTTGGGCAACAGATTGTAGAAGTAGGCTTCAGACTCTCCCTGAGCTACTTGTGTCGTGGCGATGGCCTCATTGTCCGAGGACAGCGTCACAGTCACTTGACTGCTCGTGAATGGTGGCACAGGAATCATAACAGCGTTGGGGATGTCGCGGCGAGTGGGAGGTGCGACATTGTACCTGGAAACCAGCGACGCATCGTCAGCGCTTGTATAGGTCACATTGGCAAGGAACTTCCGTGCTGCGAGATTTTCTATATTGACGTCAAATGACATATCGCTCCACTCAAGCACATTGAAAGTAGTGGTCTGTTCTACATTCTTCTCATTAACGTACTTCCATGTGTTATTCTCTTTATCAGGAGCCAAAGTTCCTCCCTCCCATGGGAGAAGATAGCTTCTGCAGGTAGTTGCCTCAATAGAACCACTGAGCGTAGCAGTGTTCAGTTTGACCACACAGGGAACTCCAGGAGCGACTGAGCTGACAGGATAGAGTTGGGCGACGTTATTCTCGTCAACACTACCGATGGCATAGAGTTCTGTCACCCGCTCGTCGCTGGCATCGATTGTGAACGGAGCCAATACAGGAGTCAGTTCACCTGGAGTCACTGTAATTTCCTCAGTCGGGACTTTTCCGATGTACTCCAGCCGGAAGTTATCAATGACGGTCCATGCAACCATATTGGCGCAGCGATAGCCGATAGTGGCCTCGCCGTCTTCTGGCATCACGGCGATAAGTTCGTTGGGATAGTACCCGGCAGAGAGGTACCGGCTTGCCGAGGTAGAGCCGTTAGCGATATAGAACGAGGCGTCTGTAGGCTGAACACCTTCCAGGGCATCAGTGGTCACGCTCTGCACGTCAAAGAGGTTCATGACGGTCTGCTCGTTGTTGTTGAGGTAGATGACACCCGTAACAACACTGCTTCCTGCGGCATAATCAGCGTAGGCCGCATCCATCGGGTCGTTGGTGCGTTCAAAACCATCCACATTCATGCGGTACGCACCGGCAGGCATCGCGTAAGGCAACGTTTGTCCCAAGTCGAAGTTGCAGTTGTAATAGCGCATGACCTTGTTGTCGCCGCCGACAACGCCTTTGGTCGTACTCGAAGCCAATGTCTCCTTCCAGTATTTGGTGTAGTCTGCATCATTGAATTCAGCGTCCTGTATGAGCCAAGTCAGGTCGAAGCCCTTCCCCTGGTTGATGGTCACGGCTTTCATGAATGTGAGAGCTGCTGTCCATAGGTTTGCGCTCACGGTTTCAAGCGCATCCACACTGCTGACATTCTCCACATTGGAATTGGCTGTCGTAAGCGCTGAGTTGTAGTTGTCGGCTGCATTGTTTTCATCTGTATAGACCGTAGTCTGAGAGATGAGGTTTTCCTGAATCTTCGCGCGCATCGTCTTGAACCAGGCATAAGGCTCTACGTAAGGCTCTGCCACAGCCTTGGCCGCATTGATTTGCTCTATGGCATTCTGATATTCCTCTGCGGTAGTATAAGTTTTGTTGTACTGTTCAATCACATCTGTAAGAACTTGTTTGGGTGCCGTTGGGATGTCGAGAGTTTGGGCCTCAGTGACAGCGAGTTCAAGTTGCTCCTGCCATCCCGACAAGTCGTGTTCGCCGCGGTAGTAAAGGTGGAAGTCGCTGATGACACCCCAACCGTTAGACACCCATGTGTCGTACTTAAGTCCGATGGTGAGATCGCCATCTTCGACTACCGTTGCCTTCATCTCATTCCAATAGCATCCAGCATTATAGAATGCCTCAAGATGTGAACGGGAGTTAGGAATCCATATAGTCAGACCGTTCACTTTTGTACTAGCTCCCTTATCATTCGGTTGGGCTGCCAACCCATCGACACAGATGTTCTTCAACGCTTGTTGTGTTCCGTTGAGATAAATCATCGTTGGCACGTTTGTGGTAGACACGCCTGTCATGTCACTTGAGCTAAAAGCGCCGGGACGATAGAATCCGTGGACCTTAACCACATACAGTCCTGCTGGCATATCGGCTACGACCTGATGCATGTCGAACGGAAAGCTGCTGCTGAATTGAGTAATCTGATACGAACTGAATTCGAGGTTAGCGGTCGTGGTCCATCCTGGAGCTGTGGTGGAGGAAGACGGAGCCACTGCGGGATTGACCATGAACGATGTCAGGTCAAAGCCTGTACCTATGATGTCCACCGCCTTCATAAACGTAAGAGCGGCTGCCCAAAGCGCTGTCTTGGCATCAGTGATTTCCTGTTCCGTCGTCGCATTTTCAACGATGTCGTTTTGTGTGGCAAGCACCGTGTTATAAGCTGATGTCGCCACGCCGCCTTCATCGGTATAAGCGCTTGTCTGGTCAATGATAATGTCTTGAATCTTCGTGCGCAAAGCGTAGTACTGCTCCTTCAAAGGAGTGAGATCCTGCACAGGACCAAGGTAATAGAGTTCGATGTTGTCGTATGCTATCCACGAATACTGTGTCAGCTCGTCTATTTTGAACCCAATGGTCAGAGAGCCATCTGCTACTATTGTCTGCACTTCATTGCCAGCAAAGAGACCATGGTCAAAGGCAATACAGGCACCAGCATAGTTGTTGTTTGCACCGTAAGGGATGTAGCCTCCACCAAACGAACGTCCGTAACTTCCGTAAATGTCTGTCGAAGCCCTGTTCTCAGCGGAAAGAATGCTTTTAACCAGGACTTGATTCTCACCAGCAAACATCACACCATGGAGTGGCATGGTCGCTTCGGTATAGCCAGTGGCAGTACCATTCGAACCATGGCGATAGAAAGCCTGTGCCTTCAGCAGATAGATTCCGTTGGGAACATTACTAAGAGTCTGCTGAACGATGTCTCCGGAATCAAACTTATAACCAGCATTGTTGCACAGATACCCTGAATTGAAACCTGTGTAATAGTTTGACCACGCCGACAGATTTGCATGGTGACGGTCGAAGTTCGGACAGGTAACCAGGAATGTGGCATCTACAGGATTCGATGGTGAGGCTTCGCTGAAACGGGCTTCAAGGTCGCCCCTTGAAAGAATTTGCCAGTGAGCATTGGCACTTGTACCGTCGCTAAGGTTCATCTGAACCTCGGTGCCTGCAAGGTTGGAGGCTATCGTTCCACCATAACCCATAAAACCTGCTGACGACGAAATGGTGTACGTTCCATCGGTCTGTTCGGTGAAAATGAACACCGTACCCGATGTCTGACGAGCATTCTCACTTGTCGCAGTCGAACTCAGGTATCTACTGTCAAGTGCTGTCTGAACGGTAAATCCATCACCACTAGCATTCAGCACTACAGGTTCTCCGTGAGGTTTGAGACAGGCCGTATAGTTATCTGACCCGCCATAGTTCAAATAACGTTCAGCTCCTACGTTGTAAAGATAGTAGGTTCCTGCTGTCAACTGGGCCATCAATGATGTTGGCAACAGCCAGCCCAGAAAGACTAAAGATAATAAGAAAAAACTCTTCGTTCTCATAAAAATTAGTTAGTTAACAATGTTTTTGATTTAAGTGCGAAAATAATGCAAAAAAGACAAATAAACAAACGAAAACGGGAAAAAATGCAAGAAAGGCGGTTGCCATGTGTGCCAACCGCCTTTCTTCTATTATTCAATGATGTCAGGAATCAACCTGTCGTCTCTTACTTCTTGTAAACTTTCTTAACAGAGCCGTCGCTCATGCGAACGATGTTAACGCCCTTCTGTGCGCCATTGAGGCGAGCACCTGATACAGAGAAGTACTCAGCACCCTTGCTCTCGCTTGTCTCGATAGCCTTGACACTGGAAGGAGCATCCTTACCAAGATAGAAGAGTTTGAAGTCGTCGAACATACACCAGTCACCACCGATAGTCACCTCCTTGCGGAGACCGAAGGTGAGGCTTTGTCCTTCCTCTACCATGATTTCTACTGAGTTCTTATAAGCACCTGGCTTCTGGAATGCGTAGTATGCACCTCTCATCGAGTTAGGATACCAGAAGATATCATCACCATCAATCACAACATTGTCGAATGGATAAGCAGGCTCGTCAAGGTTGATGTAAGTATATACAGGCAACATGATGATATTACCCTCCTCATCGGGTTCCTCAGCCTCTTCGTAACTTGAGATGTACTCAGTGAACGAAGGCTCTGTGAAGTTGGCATTGCAAATAGAAGTGATGATACTTGTGTTCTCCACACCGTTAGTATTGGCATAGAACACCACGTTAGGATTATCCCAGTATTCAACATCACCAAAAGCGATGTAATTCCAGTTCATGTAAGCGCCTGATTCAGGTCCACCTACACCACCGTCACGGTAGAAAGAAGTAACCTCTACACGATATGCACCAGCTGGCAAAGCATAAACAGTCTGCGATACATCGAAGTTAGTGTCGTAACGTTCAGCGTTCTGGAGTTCGTTATCCACTGTCAGTGCTCCATCCCAGCCCTTGGTTCCGTTTTCGAATGAGGGGTTAACGAGCAAAGCAGTAACGTCTACAGGATTGCTTTCAGTAGCGCTACCTGCATTGAGTGAAGCCAGCAATGCGGCATTGTAAGGTACAGCAAGAGCGGCCTTGTATTCTGCCAGTTTCTCTGCGTTGGCATAATTAGCCTTGAGGTCAGCGATTTGCGATGCCATCAATGTGGCCAAGTCCGCATTGCCATCAGCATAGCCCTTGGCATTGTCATAATAGCTGAGGTAGTCAACGTATGCGGTGTAGTCTTTACCAGAAGCGATAGCGTCGAGGTAGGTGTCATTCTCACCCTCGCCTACAGACAGAGTCTGTGTGAAAGCGGTGTTGATAACCTCATACTCGTCGGTTCCTTCCTCATAGCTGTCCAGAAGTTTGGCGAAATCATCGATAGCACTCCAAGAGTTGATGGCATTGGCTGCAGTATCGGTATATTTCTTGGCCTCAGCGATTTTGGCCTTGGCGTCATCGTAGGTTTGATAGTCCTCAATCGTCTCTGGAATCTGGCCGATAATCTCATTGAAAGCCTTGATGTCGCCTGGGAAGAAGAGTCTTGTTTCAGCGTCTTCCTTGGCAGCGGCGATATCTCCTGCGAGAAGGGCGGAGAAGTTAGGCTGTGCACCATAGTAAGTCAAAGAGAATCCAGTACCAGCATAGAAATTGTTGTTTCTCATACCGATAGTGACTTTACCATTGGTTACCTCCACGAGGCTTGTGGTACAAGTCTGCCATCCGTCGCGTGAGTTACCCCACCATCCTCCATACCTACGGTCGAAGATACCAAGGGACTCTTCCTCTCCGTTGCTGATGAAGACGTGCTGTGCACCCGGGGTGATTTCACGTCCGTCGTTGATAATCATAGCGCTGGCGCTGTAGTAGCCATTGGGCAGTCCGTTGAGAACCTGGTGGAACTCGCAGTAACCACCTGATGCCTCTGGTCCCCACTGCTGAACAGCAGTATAACCCTGAGTCCAAATCACATTGCCATAACCACCAAGGTATCCGCTTGTGGTTTTTGGCACAACCACCCAAACATTCTCTGCTTCGGGGTCAGTAGTGATAATCACGTTGTCAGCCAGAACGGTGCGACCCTCTTGTGGAATTTCTGCGTTAAGCTCCCAAGCCTTGTTCTCTCCAAACCACTCTGACTCAATCTGGTCGGTATAAACATACTGGTAGCCGTTCCATGTCGGGGTGTATTCATCGTTGCAGAAGAATGGGTTGGCGATGAGACGTGAGAAGTCGAATGAACCATCCTCATTTGGTGTCTGGCTCATCAAGTAAGCACCACGTGCTTCGAGGAGTTCAGAAAGTGCATTGGTGAAATCTTCCACTCCAGAGAGAGAGAAGACATCAGCATTAGCAACACCCTTGGCCTTATTGATTGCTGTATTGAAAGCATCAAGACCACTGAAATCGGTGGAGGCGGATATGCGTTCGCAGTTGGCGATGATGGAATTCAGCATCTTGGCATCAGCGTATGCCTTCTTGTACTTCTCGTACAATTCCGTGAAGAGGGCTGTACCATTCTCAAATTCCTCCACTGTGCTTGGCTCGAGTTCACCATCGATTTCCATCACGGCGTCCTCAATGATACCTGCCAAACCCTCATAGCCAGCGGCAAGGATTTCGCGCTCGAACTGGAAGACAGTCTCCTTGATGGTCTCGTAATCCTCTTCTGCCATCATCAAGGCTGCGGCTTCACCTGCGTCTCCCTGATAGATGATGCGGAAATTGGTGAAAATCAACCAATCTGACGGGATGTTGGAACCTGGTTTGCGGATACCAAGTTTCACGTATCCGTCTTCCATCACCACGAACTTGACGATGTTCTCGTCATAGAGTTTGTCAGCGAAGTAGATGGAAGTTCCTTCCATACAGTTAGGTGCCCAGTATTCCACCTCATTGTAAGTGTAGCTAGCGTCGTTGGTCCACTCTGTGGTCTCAAAGTAGTGAGTGGTGTTCAAAATGGCCCATTGCGACATGAGAGGTCTGGAATAGGTCTTTGTGGCTTCGAATGTCTCCAAGTCACCAGTACCTGTCTCTGCATAGAGCACAGCGTTCTTGCTTGACGCGCCTGTGAAATAGTTCTTGGCTGCCTCTCCATTGCCTCCGTCACGGTAGAAACCTTGGCATCTGAATTCATACACACCAGCAGGAATCCACACCAACTGATAGCGGTCGACATCGCTGCCCTGGAAGATTTCCCACTCATTGAAATCGAAAGTGGCTCCGGTTCCTTGCCAGAAACCACCATCGTTGGTGGTTCCATCGTAGTCACCCCATTCGAGGTACTGCGACACGTCCTCACCTACAGTCCACCCTTCGGTACCCTGTGCCATGGTTGTCCCCATGGTCATGGTGAGAAGTGAAGTTAAAAGTAAAAGTTTTTTCATTTTGGTTAAGTTTAAAGATGAAACAATTATAATCAATTTACAAATGATGTTCTGTAATATTCTTATGCAAAAATAAGCAACCTCAAGGAAAAAGACAAGTTATTACTGAAAAAAAAGGAAAAAAGTTTACCTAATCAGCACCTTCTTGTGGTTCTTGATATACACTCCTTTTGACTTTGGCTGAGCCTTAACACCCGAAAGGTTGTAGAAGGAGTCATTGTCATTCTCTGAGCGATTATCCCCTTCATCGATGGTGATGCCTTCGATTCCATCTGCCTCAAGGGTTTGCTGGCTGAAGACCCATTGGTCGAAGTCGAAGAGCGACTGCCCGCTACCTTGGAAAGTGAAATAGAGGTCGACGGTTCCCGTGATGGCTGAAGTGAGGTCGCACATCACCTCGGTCCATTCGTCGTCGCCATTGGGTTGCACAGTCACCTTGCCTTTAATAGAACCGTTCTTGCTTCCTGTACGGATGACGAGGTTACCCCTTTGCTTTCCCTTCACCCAGGCCCTGAACGACTTGGCGCCTTCTTCGCCGAAATCCACTCCTCTGACCTTGATGTAGTCGGAACTGCTGATATTGGTCACATAGCAGCCGTTATAATCTCCCTCGCAACGCACGCCTTGAGACTGATTGATGGTCTCGGCCTCCTGTCGTTCGTAAGGGTTCACGCTCTGCAGAGGTTCTACACCTTTGGACGTGAAGGATATAGCAGGTATCGAACCGTCCTCTTTGGGAGTGTATTCCTCCACGCAAGTAGCTCGTTTGAAACCTCCGCCTCCTGGCAATTTACCATTGTGGTAGAAGAGGTAATGGTGTCCACGGAATTCCACACTACCGCCATGGATGGTGAAACTGTTGTCGGCCTGCCCAAGTATTTTTCCCTGATAGGTCCAAGGACCTGTGATTTTGTCAGCGGTGGAATAAGCCCAGTACTCAGGCACACCACCTGCCGCGAATTCGAGATAGTACTTGTCTCCTCGTTTGTAAATCCAAGAAGCCTCCTCAAAGTTGGTTTTGGGAGTGCCGTTGTCCTCATAACCCTTGAAAGGACCGAACGCTTTCTCATCCTTGGTTTTCACCTCGATTTCCCCACCAGTGGTGGACACCATGTTCTTCATCAGTTTGGTGTACCAAAGCATGTTGTTACCATAGAAAAGGTATGCCTGCCCATCGTCGTCGATAATCACGGTGGGGTCGATTTTGAACCATCCTTTGACCAGAGGTTTACGTATGATGTCGCGATAAGGGCCTGCTGGCGAGTTGGCCACAGCCACTCCAATTCCAGGATATGCCTCTCCCTTGATTGTCGCGGTGACATACCAATACCATCTTCCATTGCGTTCTATACACTGGCTTGCCCAGCAGTCATTGCCCTGTTTCGCCCATGACGAGAAAGTTTCCGAAGTGATAGGTGTGCCCCTGTAGGTCCAGTTGACCATATCGACGGTGCTATATAGCAACCAGTCTTTCATGGTGAAATAACCATTGACGGTCTCGTCCTCATCATGGTCAACGAATAGATATAAAGTGTCATTATGCACATAGGGTGCTGGGTCTGGTGTATATCGGTCACAGATAATTGGATTCTGCGCTTTCATTCCGATGGCAAAAACGAGAATGACGATGATGTGTATTGTTCTTTTCATTATATATAAATTATCTTTGGGTGAAAGTAATTGCTTATTTTATCTTTAGTTAGTAGGTCTATTGATTGTTCTTCATCCCGGCAATGTGATGGTTGGCTAAACAGATGTGTTTGATATCATGCTTGAACCGCATTGTTTAGTTTAACATGCAAAATAACAATAAAAAGATGATATAGTTATTTGCCGTTTTTATTGAATTATAGGACAAAATTATAATAAATGATTATTTTAATGTGATAATATTGTATAGATATATATTTACGAACACTACTGTCCCGTTAAAGTGGACTAATCGTTCTTTGAAATCGTTGAAACAAAGTCTTTTACGAGCATTTTCCGGAGATTCCTTATGAGACAGGCACTTACTATGTATTTGACCCGAGAATCTGCGTCTCGTCAGATACTATGACGATGAGCAACTTACTTCTTCAAGGCTTCAGCAACAATGTCGGCGATACGGCGCACACCCTTTCCATCGGGATGGATGCCGTCTTCCTGCATCTTGTCACCATCGTTGGCAAAGAGGGTGTGGAGGTCAATCAACTGGAGGCCATACTGCTGAGCCACTTCCTTCTGGATGGGGATAATCTCGTTGGTGATGACAGCATCGTTGATGTTCCAAGAAGACTTGAAGGCGGGAATGGGGGTGCAGAGGTATATCTTGGGCCTGACGGGCTGTGCATTTTTCGACTTCTTGCGTTTCTTTGCAGATTGAACCAAAGCAGGACAGAGCGTGGTGATCATCTGCTGGAGGTCTTGCTTGAACTCAGCAGCGTATTTCCAGTTCTGAGGTTTGGAGTCGTTGGTACCAAGCTTGATGACTACGATGTCGGGGTCGAAAGCCTGAGCATCCTCCCAAGCCATCTCCTTCATATAGGGCATGTCGCCATGATTGAGGAGCGTTCGGCCGCTCACACCGAAGTTCTTCACCAAATAGTCTTTACCCAACTGCCTTTGGAGGAGGGCTGGATAGCCATTGACAGGCGCCATCTCAATGCCGTGCCCGTCGGTGATGCTGTTGCCGATGGGCACGGCATTGAGATGGCGCCTGTCAATG